>Ga0075966_101_pt1 | contig 30203 bp, 33 predicted proteins | sample RifGroA2_FD_67992 | JGI IMG/M metagenome (GOLD analysis project Ga0075966, IMG submission 67992) | Parcubacteria bacterium GW2011_GWA2_45_30
AGAAACCATCGGAGGTTAGAGCGCGGAATTCCCGCTGAATTTGAAATGAGAATTCAAAGCCCACAATTTCCATACCAAGCGTATTTTTTAACATTTCCGAGAATTCTTTCATTTTTAAAACGAGGACCTCCGAAATCGCCGGCGAAGGAATTTTTAATTCGCCGTCCCCGTGTATTTTTAAAAGTAAAGATCCGGAAGATGCCGGAGCCGATTCATACGCAAATCCCGTATCATCCGTATAAGCGCAGGTCGCAGCTTTGATCTCAATAACTTGCGCTTTTATGTTTTCTTCGGTCATCCTATCCTCCGGGGGAGTTTCAATTTTAAAATCATTGCAATATATTCCCCATAAATTTCGTTCGGATATTTTAACCGATAATTCTTGCGGAAAAATTTTGGCCACGGAAACAGCGGCAATCCGCGGAAATACGGATTTCAAGTCGGACTCAACCCGCTCGGATTGCAAGAAAAAAAACGATTTTCTCTGAAAAAAAATCCCTATTTTTTCATCAAACAGAACAGAAATCTTATGGCGTATTTCCGATTCATCCAAAGAAACGAGGCCTGAAATTTTTATGGAGTTTATCTGAAAATACGGCATCTGCAAAGCATAAATAATGGCGGCCGTAGTTCCCAATGCTGTCAGAATTCCCAAGATCAAAAAAATGCTCCTTCGCGAAGGAATTCTCGATTTACGCTTTTCCTGAATGGGAGTGTAGAGAATACGGCTTTGAGACATACAAAATTAGATAAATCTACCGAATTATGAATATAGTTACAATTATTATTCGAGCTTGTCGAGAATATACATTATGGTATCTTCTCGATTTCACTCGAAGAGTAACTATTCGCAATTCGCCAGATTGGCATTAAATTCGCATTGGATTGGCATCACATTATACGGCGATTCGTCGTATCAGCGGATTTATCCTTGTTAATACCTCATATTGTGTAGTTCCAAGCTTTAATGCCACCTCATCCGCCCATATCGCATCTTTTTTTTGTTTTCCAATAAGTACAACTTCATCGCCGTCTTTAACCCATGGGACATCGGTTACATCAATCACTGTCATATCCATGGAGACTCGACCAAGAACTTTAACGCGCTTGCCACGAATCAAAACCTCACCCACACTTGATAATCCCCTGTCATATCCATGCCAATATCCTATGGGTAAAACTGCAATTTTGGTTTTTCGCGAAACCCGCTCGGTTAAATCATAACCCACCGCAGATCCTGCCGGAATTTCTTTGATTTCCGTAATGACTGTTTTCCAGGTAAGCACCGGATTAAACACTATAGAGGCGAAACCTCTATAGTCACGACTAATTTTTGATTCCATCGAGGGCCAATATCCATACATTCCCATCCCGATTCGCACCATATCCAGGTGTGTTTCCTGAAAAAGAAGCGTTCCGCCGGAGGCCGTGGCGTGGCGAACTATATTCTTGAATCCCGCGCGGTGAAACGCCGCAACTGCTTTTTCAAACTCCGCAAGCTGCATCTTCGTATAAGTTGGATATGCAACATCTTTGGCCGCGGCAAAATGCGTATAAATTCCAGCCGGATTCAAATGCGAATGTTTTAACATTTTAAGAAGCGCCAGAATGTCTTTAGATAAAAACCCCTGACGGTGCATGCCGGTATCGATTTTTATATGAAAATCGGGTGGCTCTTTCAAATGTGATAAAGCACGCAGGGCGTCAAAATTTGAAATAGTCAAAATTATTGCGCTTTCCCGCGCATCGGACAATCGTGCTGGAAGCGTGGCGCCTAAAACCAGGGTGGGATTTTTTATTCCCTCGCGACGCAGGCGGAGTCCCTCCACAATAGAATCAACGCCGAACCATAACATGGAATTATGAATTGCGAATTTTGAATTATGAATTCCGCCCCCTAATTCTTTATTCCTGATTCCTAATTCTGCAAGTTGCTTTGCAACTTGCACGAGGCCGTGACCGTAGGCATTGGATTTGACCACGGCCATAAATTGCGTGCGTTTCGGAATAATTCTAAGAAACTCTCCCACATTATGAGAGAGCTCTTTCAGATTTATTTCGATCCAGGTGCGGACATCGTCCACGACAAGAATTAAGAATAAAGAATAAAGAATTAAGAATTAAGATGATAAAAACTTAATTCTTGCTGCTTGTTTCTTGCTTCTTATTGATTATCTTTATTCCTCCCATATATTTCTGCAAAACCTTGGGGATTTCTACGGAGCCGTCTTCCTGCTGGTAATTTTCTATAATCGCGATAAGCATACGACCAATGGCAAAGGCCGTGCCGTTTAACATATGCACGAATTCGGCTTTTCCAGTTTTTGAACGATATTTAACATTCAGCCGCCGCGCCTGATAATCAGTGGTATTAGAGGAAGAGTGTGTTTCGCGATATTCTCCTTTTCCATTATTTTGCCCGGGAAGCCATGCCTCAATATCAAATGTGGCGGCCGAGGGCTGGGAAAGATCGCCGGTGCAAAGCGCAACCACGCGATATGGCAATTCCAGTGCTTGCATAAGTTCCTCCTCCATCTTAAGCAGGAGTTCATGCTCCCCAACTGAATCCTCGGGCTTGGCAAAACTAAACATCTCAATTTTATCAAACTGATGCACGCGCAAAATTCCATGCGTATCTTTACCGTATGATCCAGCCTCGCGCCGGAAACAGGTAGAAAATGCGGCGTAACGCTTAGAAAGTTCATCTTCTTTAAAAACCTCATCTTTATGCATCGGGCCGACGGACTGCTCCGAAGTTCCAACCAAAAATTGCTTGTCCTCCGGAAAACAATAACGTTCGGCCAAGTCATTTTCCGAATCAACATATCCCATTCCGCGCATCATTTCCTCTTTGATCAGCACCGGCGGGACAACCGGCACGAATTCGTGTTTTGTTAATCGCTCAAAAGCCAGTTGTACAAGCGCAAATTCAAGCAAAGCCGCTTCATTTTTTATATAACCAAATCGCGAACCCGAAACCTTGGCCGCGCGTTCCGTATCAATCAAATCAAGATCAACCGCAATTTCCATATAATCTTTAGGCGCGAATTTGAATTTCGGCTTTTTCCCCACCTCGCGCAAAACCTTATTTTCCCACTCATCTTTACCAACAGGAACGCTTTCCAATGGCATATTCGGGATTTTCCGCATAGACGCATAGAATTCCGCATCAAGCGCCTTTAACTCAAATTCCGCCTCTCCAAGTTTTACTTTTAATCCCCTGGATTCCTCGACTTTATGCGTTTTCGCATCGCCCTTTAATTTTTGTATTTCTTCAGAAAGCGTATTTTGATGCGCCCGCAGATCATCCACTTCCTTTATTTTTCCTCGTCGTTTCTCATCAAGTTGCAAAAGATAATCCACATCAAAATTCGCGCTCCTGTTTTTAAGCGCTTTTTTCACTTCCTCCGGATTTTCCCGGATAAATTTGATATCAAGCATCTTTTAAGAAATTATAAAAAAATATTATTTAATATGCACGGCTTATTTAGGCCTCATTATTGGGAATAATAATATCTCACGAACATTTTTGGTGTTGGTTAAAAGCATAACCCAACGATCAAGCCCGATACCCAGACCGGCGGCTGGCGGCAAGCCGTATTCAAGCGCCTCCACAAAATCATTATCAATCGGATGCGCCTCCTCCTCTCCACCTTCACGCTCTTTTTCCTGCGCCCGCATGCGTTCCCTTTGATCCAATGAATCATTTAACTCCGCAAAGCCATTGGCAATCTCATATCCGGCAACAACCAGTTGAAAACGCCTGACTTCAGACGGATTTTCACTACGTCTTTTGGCAAGCGGCGAAATATCCAACGGATGATTTATAACAAAAGTCGGCTGAACCACATAGGGACGGCATATTTTTTTATAAATAAAATCCGCGATCTTTCCTTTGGATTCGTGCCGCGCCACGTCAATCCCAAGACGCCTGGCATGTACGGCCATGGAATCCCGAGTTTCTTTGTCATAATCAACGATTAAGGCGTAGCGCCGCAAAAATTCTTTGAAAGGAATTTTCGGAAACGGGGATTTAACTGCGATTTTTTTGTCCTGAAATTCAAACTCCGGTTTTTTGGCAACGGATTTCACCGCATGAAGAAATATTCTTTCGGTAAATTTCATCATATCATTTTCATCCCAATATGCGGCATAACATTCCGGTTCGGTAAATTCCGGATTATGATCCTGATCAATACCCTCATTCCGAAAACTTTTGCCAATTTCATACACCTTTTCAAATCCCGCGATCAAAAGGCGCTTCAAAAAAAGCTCGGGCGCAATCCGCAAATAAAGATCAATATCCAGGGCATTGTGGTGCGTACGAAAGGGTTTGGCCAGCGCTCCTCCCGGGATAGCATGCAGCATCGGCGTTTCCACCTCCAAAAATCCTTCTTTTTCAAAAAACTCTCTGATTGCCGAAACAATTTTGGAACGCGCCAAAAATCGCCCCCGCACCTCATCATTCATTAAAATATCAAGATACCGCTTGCGAAAACGCTCCTCCATATCCTGCAAGCCGTGCCATTTTTCCGGCAAAGGCAATAACGACTTGGCAAGCATGCGCCAAGCAGAAACTTCAAGCGTTTCCTCGCCTCGTTTGGTCTTAAAAAGTTTTCCTTGCGCCTCAATAAAATCTCCGATATCTACGGTATCGGCAAACAGGCGATAATCATCCTTCAACACATCCTCCTTAAAATAAACCTGGAGTTTTCCGGTCTCGTCCCGAATATCAAGAAACGCCGAACCGCCATGTTCGCGCTTGGCTGTAACGCGTCCGGCAATATTCAACTTTTTCTTGGATTTGGCAAAAACCCCGAATTTCTGCAAAACCGCGGAAATTAAATGCGTCCGCCCAGTTTGGGCCGGATAAGGGTCCATCTTATTTTCCCGCAAAATATGCAATTTTTTAATCCGTTCATTCCTAATTTCATCTAAAGGCATAATCTCAATATATACTAAAAATAAAAAAAAGTTAAGCCCTCCATAAATATAAAAAGGTGGCCTGAAAATCAGGCCTTATCGCTGGAGAGAAATGGCGACATTATCCACTTTATTGCCCCAGAGAAATTTGTCCTCAAACTTTTTCTCTACGAACCCTTTGAGTTCTTTCAAAGATTCCGGATCATGCGGGTTGAGACGTTCCGCCAGATCTTGGTGCGGTTATGATTTTTGTCGCATGCGTTCACCAAGCGCGCGGATTTCTTCAAGGAATTGCGGGTTTATGATTTTTGATACGTCGGCAATCATCTCTCCGGCATAAGCCATGCGTACTAATCGCAACAGAACTTTAGCGGCAAGATTTATGGGAAGTCCAGAAACAACATGGATTTCATCCGGACGCGCCAACGGATCATATGTCTTTCCAACCCATTGGCGCATAGCGGCAATCGCTTCACTCGTGAGTTCGCCGATTTCAGCAATATCGCCATGTACCCAAAGATTATGCCCCCAGGGAAAATAGGTCTCAAGATAACGCTCATTTTCTCCAAGAAACCCCCGGGTCATGGATGGCGCAGGTTTTTTACAAACCAAATATCCTGGTGATCCGCGAGCCGGAGAGCCGTTTTCATCCACAACATCCACATCCATGCCCAGGCCCGGTCCTCCGACGGTCCCGGGATTTTGCGGCATAACCGGCAACGGAGACACAAGACATCCGATAATTTCCGTACCGCCGGAGATATTCATAATGGGCAAACGGCCTTTGCCAAAAGTTTGGCTATACCATTCCCAGATTTTGGGATGGAAAACTTTACCGGTAGAACCAAGAATCCGCAAAGAAGATAAGTCGTGATGGCTAAAATCCTCGCCGATTCCGGCAAGATCAATCATGGCTGATGGCGTAAATCCAAAAATGGTGATTTTGTGCTTTTTAATCAACTCAAACATGCGATGCGCTGATGGGTAAAGATGCGTGCCCTCGTAAAGCACAACGGTTGCGCCGAAAAATAACGCGCCGATGATCTCCCAGGGCGCCATCATCCAGCCGATATTCGTAAACCAATAAAATACGTCATTTTCCCGGCAGTCAAATGCCAATCCGATTTCTTTGGGAACTTGGGCCAAAATACCGCCATGCGTGTGGATTATAATTTTGGATTTTCCGGTGGTGCCGGAGGAATAAAGAATTAAGGCCGGGTGCTCGGCGTCCAGCGCTTCGGTTTGCGGAAAATTATGATGGCCATTTTGCCAGACAAATGAGTCCCAAGACGCATACCGCGCCGCATTTTCATGTTCAAAACTCTTCCAAAAGCGTTGGAAAACCACAATGTCCGAACATACGCGCCGACGCACTTCGTGGAATGTTTCGTCAAGTTTTATTACTTTTCCGGCGCGCTCATATCCGTCGTTCATGAAAAAAAGTTTTGGCGCGCCGGGTAAAATACTCTCCACTATTTCATGCGCGGAAATACGCGACGCCGGCTGCATACAAACCGCTCCGATTTTAAACGCGGCCAGCATAACCGCAACTGCCTCGGGTGAAATCGGCATGCACATGGCGATCCGATCACCTTTCTTGATTCCGTACAACTTCATGGCGCGCGCTAATTTTTTTACCAGATTATGCAATGTCGCATAGGTTACGCGATAAGACGTGCCATTATCCCGCTCAAAAATAAGCGCAGTATTACCACCCCAGCCTCTTTCCACATGCCGGTCAAGACAGTTATGCGTTATATTTGTCTTCCCGCCGAGAAACCACTTAGTCCAAGGCATGCCTTTGGAATCGTCATAGAGCGTATGAAAACGCCTGAACCATTCAACTCCGAGAAAATCCATGGCAGATGACCAAAACCAATTAATATCCGAGACGGATCGCGCAATTAATTCTTCGGCGGTTTTAATGCCGTGCGCATCCATAAATTTTCTTACGCGCGAGTGATAAAGATATTTGCCGTACGGCTCCCAAGCGTATTTTCCCATGGACACTCCTTTTCAAAGGTCGAAACTTAAACAAAAATAGCACAAAATGTGCTATTTCGTCAACTATTTTGAGAAAAATATTATTTAATCTCAAGAATCTCGTACATCACTGCCCCACCTGGAGTTTTTACTTCAAAACTATCTCCCCGACGATGTCCCAAAAATGATTTACCCAACGGCGATTCATTTGAAATCTTTCCTTCCGAAGGATTTGCTTCCTCCGATCCTACAATAGTATATGTTTCTTCTCCATGGTCCGAACGCGCCACCACCGTGGATCCCACTACCACTTGATCCGTACGGTGTTCTTTGGCAATCAAGACTGCATCACGCAGTTTCTCCTCAACTTCCGCGATTTCAGATTCAATCAGCGACTGCTCTTCCTTGGCTTCCTGATATTCGGCGTTTTCCGACAAATCACCCAAGGTCTTGGCATGTTCCAAACGAGACGCAATTTCCTTGCGCTTTTTGGTCTTTAAATCATGCAGATGTTTTTTGAGCTTTTCCAAACCCTCCTCTGAAAGATATTCGGACATAGTGGTTGTAATACTACCTTAAATTTTTAGAGAGTCAATACATGAAATGCACAGGTTCGTTTGTCTAAGCGCACAAAGCACAAATTACACAAATCTAGGTTTTGTGCGTTTATACTATTTTTTATTCTCAAAATACCATTTAAGTATATCCCTTGTTATCGGCGCTGCCACCGTAGACCCTTCTCCGGCATTCTCCACCATGACGGTAATTGTAATTTCAGGATCATCCGCCGGAGCGTAAGCCGTAATCCAGGCATGGGGCAGTTTGCCGTCCCCGGACTGCGCGGTCCCGGTTTTAGCTGACACCCCCACCGAAATTTCCTGCAAAATCCTGGCAGTACCGGATGTTACGGCCTGACGCATCCCGCGGCGCACCTCGCGCAAAACCTCATCCGACACAATTTTATCCTGAATAATTTCGGGATTTCGCTCCCCGAAGACATTGCCGTCTTGATCAAAAATTTTCTTAAGCAGAAACGGCTTCCAAAGAGTTCCGCCGTTGGCAATGGCTGATATCGCGGATGTCAGCTGAAGCGGAGTTACTTTAACCCCGCCTTGGCCAATGGAAACATTATATGTATCACCCACTCGCCATACGGGATCATCCGGCTCATTATTTTTTTTCCATTCCGGATCCGGAATCAAACCATTTTTCTCTCCCGGCAAATCAATGCCAAGCCGCGATCCGAATCCAAACATTTCTGCATATTTTTTTATCCGCTCGATGCCAAGTCCGGGCTGACTTTCGAATCCACCACCAATCATATAAAAATAAACGTTGGCGGATTGCGCGATCGCGTCATAAAAATTTATCCAGCCGTGCTTTTTCCAATCCACGAATATCGATCTCTCGCCGGGCCGATAAGGGTTCGGAATTGCGATAAATCCCTCGTCATAAATGGTTTTTTGCGGATCAATTATTCTCTCGTTAAGCGCCGCCGCCCCAACCACAGGTTTTAAAGTTGAACCCGCAGGAAATTCTCCGGAAATGGCGCGGTTAAAAAACGGCTTCCGGGGATCGGCAATAATCTCATTAAATTCTTTCTGCGAAAGTGAATTACCGAGGCGATTGGCATCAAACCCCGGGAAACTAACCAGGGCGCGGATTTCGCCGTTTCGGGGATCCATGGCCACTACGCTGGCTCCTTTTTGGCCGATAGTGTAGCGCAAGAGCGTGTCATACGCAAATGATTGCCAGGCCCCGTCAAGGGTCAAAGAAATCCCGGCACCCGCCACCGCCCCTTCAGTCAATCGAAAACGGGTTTGGCGTCCGGCCGAATCAATTTCAACGATTTTCTTCCCGTCTTTTCCTCTAAGCTCTAGGTCATAAAACGCCTCAATACCGCTTTTACCCACGAGCGCCGCTCCTTTTAATTCCGGACGCGAAACAAGATCGGCCGCGGAAATATTCCCCGCAAACCCAAGCACGTGGGAATAGGCAAAAGGGTCTCCATAAATTCTCTTATATCCTTCGGCAATTTCAATCCCGGGAATATCTTCCAGCAAAACGGCGCGTGAAAATATTTTTTCTACAAGGTAATCCCCTCCTAAAAATATTCGCGGCGGAAGAATCAAGTTTTGGCCATCGCGCGGAAAACCGGCTTCGTAAAAAAAATCTTCAGGCATTTCCAGAATATCCGACAGACGCCCCACCACATCGCGCAGCAGAGCGCCAGAGCGCAAAAATTCTTCCCGGACAAAAAATATCCCGAACGAGGGCTGATTTTCCGCAAGCGGCTGTCCAAACCGATCAAAAATTACGCCGCGCGGAGGAAGCACCAAGCGCGTAAAAAATCGGTTTTCCTGGGATTTTTTTAAAAATTCGTCTCCCCGCACGATGACAATATTCTGGGTGCGAACCAAAACCCACCCCAACGCCGCACCGACAGCTAAAAGAAAAAAAAACGCCGCATGCCGCGCAACCGGATGTTCAAGCCTTCCTTCGCCCGCCCACTCGCCCCGCAAAGCGCTCACTGAATCCACAAAAATTTCATCGGGATCAATGCTTTTTGTTTTTTGCTTAAATATTTTAATCATGCGAATATCCTAAATTTCTTGCCGAGCGCCAAACCGGCAAAAACGCAAACCGGAATGAGAATCGCCCAAAAAATAAAACCGGTGAGTACGCTCCCCAAAAACGCTGCGGGCATTTGCTCAAAACCGGACGCGCCGTACTCCGCCCCCAGCCCCCCCAAAAAAACCGAAAATAAAACAATAAAAATACCGGCTCCCATGCCGACGATTTGCGAAAAAATAGAATTAATACTGGTAAACCAGAATTTTGCCAAAACCGACGAAGCGAATCCGGAACCATACCCGTAAGTCGGAGTAAAAATTCGCTTTAAAAATTCGGCGGCAAGCGCCGCCACGCCAAAACTTAATATGAATAAACCCCGGGGATAAAGCGATAATGTATCAAAAAATATACCCGCCCATACCGCAAGCCAAATCCGAGGAACAAAAGGTACGCGCCAAAACCAAAAAATAACAACCGATACCGCAAGCGGAATCGGAACTCCGAAAAAATCAACTTTACCCGCGGCTAACCACTCCAAAACAGTCGCCGAAATAATAGTTATAAATATCAATAAAAAACGCATAATTCTTATCTACGGCGCAAAATAAATACCGTTTCCAAAAGTTCGGGCCGCGCTATAAGCACGGCGCGCGCCTCCTGAAATACAGAAGCGGATGGAATTTTTTCATAAGTCACTTTTGCTAAAAACAAATGTAGACCTAATTCGGGAACAAAAACTGCAACCAAGTCGCCTTTATCAATCGCCGCATCTTGCGGAATAAATTCAAGCGAAAATGTACGTCCGCCTAAACCTTTAGCAATAGCGGGAACCCCGAGAGGGAGCAGGCTCACTTCGTGAGTCAGCATGGGATTGGAAGCGATTTCTATTTTGGAAAATCCATTGCCGGCCTCGCGTACAATTCCAACCAAAATGCGATCGCCGATTATAGCCATATCGCCATCGCGAATACCAATTTCCTTACCGCCTTCTGTCACAAGCGCTTCGCGTCCCAATTCGTTAGTGAAAAGAACAACATTTGTAGACAGAAGATCAATGCCGGTTTCTTTTTTAAATTGAAACGCATCTCGAAGCTCTTGATTTTCTTTCTGTAATATCTCGGCCTTAAAACGCTCTGCGATCAACTCCTGATTTTCGCGAATCAGCTCTTTGGCCATCTCTTCAGAAATCTGCTCATTGCCGAATTCGACAAATGATCTGACTCCGGCTGACATTCGCATAAGCGGAGAGACAAGAGAAATAATTCCGCCGCGCAAAACTTCTCCGGCTGCGGTGCGCCCTAAAAAAATAAACACCCCAATAAGGATGGCTGCGATAATTACTCTCCACAATGTATTTCGATGATACATATTGCATTAGAAACCGCTTTTGTGCGCTTGGCTTAAATCGGCGCGGATTCATGGACATTAGCTATCAACACTTCACGCAGGGCGTCAATGTCTTCAAGTATAATTCCGGTACCGCGCGCCACCGCAGTTAAGGGATCATCCGCGACTTTAACCGGAACCCTGGTTTCATCCTGAATCAGAATATCAAGACCGCGCAGAAGCGCTCCTCCGCCCACAAGTAAAATCCCGCGGTGCATAATGTCAGCAACCAATTCCGGGGGAGTCACCTCTATCGCCGCTTTAATGGAATTCACCAAAATATTTATGGAATGACGCATGGCGCGGCGAATCTCGGAATCATCAACAATGACCTCGCGCGGAAGGCCGGTAACCAAATCCCGACCCCGCATGGGCGACTCCAAAGAATCCGGAAGTTCATGGGCGGAGCCTATGGCAATTTTGATATCTTCGGCCGTACGCTCGCCTAAAAGTAATTTATATTCATCCCGCGCGAAACGGATGATATCCTCGTTCAATTTATCTCCCGCAATTTTCAAATCCTTGGAGACCACAATACCGCCCAAAGAAATTACCGCGATATCCGAAGTTCCGCCGCCTATATCCACGATCATAGAGCCCACCGCATCCTGCACCGGCATGCGAACTCCGATGGCCGCGGCCATCGGCTCTTCCACCAAATACACTTCGCGCGCACCAGCGTTTTTGGCGGCATCCTCAACGGCGCGTTTCTCTACTTCGGTAACGCCGGATGGAATCCCGATTACCACCCGCGGTCGCGCCAGCACGGAAAAGACCTTTTCATGCACCTTGCGGATAAAATATTTTAACATCTCCTCGGTTACCTCAAAATCAGACACCACACCCGCAACCAAAGGCCGGGTTGCCACAATATGCGCCGGGGTGCGGCCCACCATGCGCTTGGCTTCCTCCCCGATCGCCACAATCTGGCCGGTTTTTTGGTTTATCGCAACAACCGAGGGCTCATTTATCACAATGCCGCGTCCCCGAACATAAACAAGGGTATTGGCCGTACCCAAATCAATGCCAATATCGTGCGAAAATTGTCCAAATAATTTATTAAACATGATTTATCAACGAATATAGAATTTATTACGAATATACGAATTCGTTTATTCGTTACGGATTCGTTATTCGCTGATAAATATTCTGCGCTGGTACTAAAATCACATTCCCCGAATTTCTTGCTTTCAATTCAACCATACGCTGCGATAATGTTTTCTCGCTCACCACCACTCTCCACGGAATTCCTATCAAATCCGCGTCCGCGAATTTCTCACCCGCGGTCTTATCGCCGCGATCATCGTATAACACCTCAACCCCCTTGGCAAGCAAATCATTATATAACTTTCCGGCGACCCCGGGTACCGGATCATCACTAAGTTCTAAATTCTTAGTTCTAAGTTCTATAAGGTGTACCTTATACGGCGCTACGCTTTCCGGCCAAATAATGCCGTTCTTATCATTGTGCACCTCCACAATCGCTCCCATAACGCGCCCGAGTCCCAGACCGTAGCATCCCATGATAACCGGGTGTTTTTTGCCTTCTTCATCTGTATAACTAAGGCCGAACGCGTCCGAAAATCTGGTTTTTAATGGAAAAATATTCCCGACCTCAATGGCTTTTTTTTGCGCCAATTTTTCCTTGGCGGCGCCGCACTGCGGACATTTTTTTTGCTCGCCTATAATTTCATTATTTATCCCGATTTCACATTTTTCGCAAAGATAAATCGTATCTTCTCCGGCATCGGTCAGGGTCTGAAATTCATGAGAATATTTGGAAAATGTACCGCCGGAGGCAAACGTTAAATATGTCCTGTCGCCAAGGCCGACTTTCGCAAAAATATTTTTGTACGCTATTTTTGCCTGTTCATAATATTTTTCAAAATCCTTTTCATCCGCGTGGAACGAATAAAGGTCTTTCATGATAAATTCCCGGCCGCGCAAAAGTCCAGATTTGGCACGAAGTTCATTGCGGAATTTTGTTTGGATTTGATACAGTCCCAGCGGCAAATCACGGTAGGACGACACAAAACGCCGGGCAAGCGGTACCACAATTTCCTCATGGCTTTGCCCAAGCACTAAACGTCCGCCCGATGCAAGCTCCGTATGAAAAAGCACATCAATTTTATCGCGTCCGGTTTTTTCGTAATTTTCGATCGGATGCAAAGCGGGCATCAAAATTTCCTGCGCCGCTAAGGTCTCGTTAAGCTCGTGGCGTATTATATTTCCGATTTTATTCAACACCCGCAAACCCAGAGGTAAAAACGAGTATATTCCCGCGATTTCTTTGGCAACAAAACCGCCGCGGATAAGCAAGTCCGCGTTTTTTGCAACTTCATCTTTAGGACTTTCCCGCAAAGTTTTCCCAAAAAGTTCAGATTGTAACATATTACAATTGTATCCGAAACTTAAAGAAAATAAAAGACAATATTCACCCAATTATTTTATTTTAACATTCTATGTCCGATCGGACATAATGTGTTAAAATAAAATTCTAACGCACTTTTTAATGTAATCCTCCATCCAATCCTACTACATGAACATAAGGAATAAGCTGTCTTTCGGTAAGTTCCTCAAATAAAACTTCCGGCAGGGCTCGGGTTCCCATCCACACACTTTTTTGAAGCGGTTCATAGTCGCAAGCCAGCAAACGGGTGCGAAGCCATCGCCGTTGATTCCTCAAATTCTCTGGTATGTCAAAAGTCACAAGTCGTATCTTGCCATCCTCAACTAAAAGTTCATCCTTACCATCAATAGATTTAAAATGCCGCCTCCCTTCTTTAGTAATATACCACACTGCTTTTTTCTTTGAACCATTCAGGGTAAGAAGTCCCCTGCTTTTTAATCGCGACAGTGTGGTTGAAATACTGCCCCGGGAATATAATGAAAAATCGTGGGGACATTTTTCAGCTATACGTTCTGCATCCCGCAGGGCCTTTCTAAAACTTACGCCGCGCGGCAAAAAAAGCGAGTTAATCAGCATTGAAGACGCACACAGGGTCAAATGTTCCAATATTTGCATACCTAGAGATTTTCCCATATATGCAGTAAATAAATTTATTCTAACACTTAGTGTCCGATCGGACACTAAGTGTTAGAATAAACCACATCACCTCTAAAACCTCGATTCAACTGGCAAAATTTGGATGACTCCCTTCAATTCATACCACGCATAATCCGATATAGATTTCCATATTTATTTTATTAATCTATATGTAATCAAAAATACTACAAAAAGTGTTCCGTAAGCAACTGGTATTACAACTTCAACAGGCACACCAATAAAATTAAGAAAAATACTGAACAAAAGAACGGGAATAACAATAATATACAAAGAGAACCAAGAATCGTAAGACACAATAAAACTTCCCAAAAAACCAGTTAAAGAAGCGGTGGCTAAAATTACCAATGAAACAAGAATTAATTTCTTCATCAAAATAATAACGGCATCATAAGGTTTTAACTACCCTTCTTATATGTTCCACCAGCGTTGCCGTATATCCGGCTTCGTTGTCGTACCAGGAAAAAACTTTTACTAAATCGTCACCCAGCGTGCGCGTTAAAGTTAAATCCACAATCGCGCCGTAAGGCTCGCCTATAATGTCGGATGATACGATCGGGTCCTCAGTAACTTTTAAAGTTTTTGTCCATCGCGAATCCTGCGCGGCTTTTTTAAAAACTTTATTTACTGTATCAGCCGATACGCTTTTTTCGGTCAGCACTGTCATAATACTTAAAGAGCCGGTGATGGTAGGTACACGTATTGATTCTGCCTGAAATTTGCCTTCCAATTCCGGAATTGATTTAATCACCGCCTCGGCCGCTCCGGTGGTGGATGGTACTATATTTGTAGCCGCCGCCCTTCCTCTCCGCGGGTCTTTGGCATCAGGACTATCAACCAACTTTTGGGTGGCGGTATACCCATGAACCGTGGTCATCACCGCGCGCTTCACTCCAAAATTATCCAACATAATCCGCATAACCGGGGCCACGGAATTAGTTGTGCAGGAAGCGTTGCAAGTCATAGGGTGCTTGCCGTCAAATCGGTCGTCATTCACACCCACCAACGCAGTAATCACATCTCCACTGGCTGGCGCGGTAATAACCACACGTCTAGCCCCCGCATCCAAATGGGCTTTGGCTTTGGCGCCATCCGTAAAAAATCCTGTGGACTCTACCACAATATCAATTCCCAGTTCTTTCCATGGAAGTTTAATCGGATCTATTTCGGCAAAAACTTTAACTTCTTGTCCATCAACCGTAAAATGCCCGTCTTTATCCTCAACCGATTTTGAATACCTGCCGTAGACGCTGTCGTATTTCAAAAGATATGCCAAGGTTTTTGGGTCGGTAAGATCATTTACCGCAACAACATCCAGTCCCGGCAATTCAAACGTATCCCGGAAAAATGACCTTCCGATCCGACCGAAACCATTTATTGCAATTTTTACGGGTTTCATATAGAGTTATTATAGCACACTAAAACAGGAGGTGGGAATATGCAAGAGAAAAGGGAAAGATTTGATTTAAAACAAATAGAAATCATAGGCGAAAACGCACTATTTATCATTCTATGGGGATGCTATGCATATCTTTGGTTCTCTAGAGATTTCTTTTCTTGGCTTTCCTATGATCCTTCTCGCCCTTATCTTTTTCATCACATTTTGGATGGCGCGATAATTTCGTTTGTCGCCACGCTTGTAACCGTTGTCGTACTTATGATTTTTTAAATTTTTTATACCGCCCAAAGGGGGCGATTTTTTATTCCATAATCGCCTCCGCGACCCTCGTAATCGCCCGCACATATGACGCCAGACGCCAAGCAATATTACGCTCCTCTTTAATTTTTTGTACTTCCCGAAAAGCTTCGGTTAGTTTCTCATCAATTTTAGCAAGAACTTCGTCCTCGCTCCATTGCTCTCTTTTTTTATTCTGTATCCACTCAAAATAGGAACCGACCACTCCCCCGCTATTGGCTAAAATATCCGGCAATACTTCAATTCCTCGCTCGGTGAGTATTTTTTCGGCCTCCGGCGTTACCGGCCCGTTGGCCATTTCCAAAATAACTTTGGCGCCGATTTTTTCGGCATTTTTTCCGTTGATTACATCTTCAAGCGCAGCCGGAATCAGAATATCCACCGGCATCTGCAATAGATCATCGTTGGTAAATTCGCGACAAGGAGTACCAGATGCCAACCGTTCCTCGGAAACCGCATAACATTTAGCGCGATCAATCAAGCCGGTTCTTTCTTTTACATCCAAAACTTTTTTAATATCAATACCGTCTTCTTCATGAAGCGCGCCCTTGGAGTCGGAAATGGCAACGATTTTAAATCCTTTTTCATAGAGAATCTTGGCAATGTTTGCGCCCACATTTCCGAAGCCCTGTACTGCCACTGTTTCAAATTTTAGGTTGTAGGTTATAGGTTGTAGGTTAAGAAACTCACGCAAAATCACGTAACCGCCGAATCCTGTGGCAATGTCGCGGCCGCAGGATCCGCCTTTATCTATGGATTTTCCAGTAAAAGTCGCTGGAGACCACTTTCCGACCAATTTCGAATATTCATCCGTCATCCAATCCATAATTTGCGGCGTGGTGCCAACATCCGGTGCCGGAATATCTTTGTCCAGACCGATTTCTTGCCAAATCGCACGGATATAGGCGCGAGAAAGTTCTTCCAATTCCTGCGAGGACAACTTACGCGGATCTACTTTTACCGCGCCCTTTGCTCCGCCAAACGGCAATTCGGCGAGCGAAGTTTTCAAAGTCATTAAAGAGGCCAGTGCTTTTACTTCATCTAAATTTGAATCAGGATGGTAGCGAATACCACCCTTATACGGCCCAAGGGTGTTATTATGCTGAACCCGCCAGGCCTGTAACTTTTGGCCGGAACCGGTTGAAATTTCAAATTCCAATACTTTATCCGGTTTTTCCAGGCGTGTTAAAATATCGCCTGATATATGGGTGATCCGTACGGCGTCTTCAATGAATTTTTGGGTGTTTTCGAAAAAGCTTGACAAATTTTATTGATCTGTTATCTTAATTAAAGGTCTTGAAAAAACGAGGTGTCCAATGACGAAGTTATTAAAATTTTGCTGTTTTTTATTGCTTATAAGCATATGTTGGACTAGTTGGGAAGTACTACTTGATGAGACGCTAAAAACTCATGTTATCTCTGAAAAAATTCTCAACCTTTTATACATTCAGGTCGGCGAACTAATCTTACTCCTTGGCTGTTCTATTTTCTGTGATCTGTACAGTGATTCGCGCAAATATATCTGTACGTCTTTATTAATTTTAGGGTTTGCCGTAGTGCTAAGTATTACATTCCCGGCTTTTATCGCTGTACTTTTTATTCCGCCTTTGAGTTATTTACCTTGGCACATCGTAACTCTTCGCGCTTTGGCACTTACGATGTTTCTTCTTGGAGGAATAGGCACACTAGGAATGGTCACTATATTTTCTTATCGCTTTGATCCGATTATTCTTAAATATGTATGGGGGATGAAGCCGGGGCCGTGGCATAAAGAACGTTTTATGAACAAATTTTAGATCCGGGGCAAACTCGGATTTTTCATTATTCAACTAACCTGCCAGTTAGAATTCTCTATAGATCACCCATTCGGATAAGATTCTGTCGCAGGGCTCTCTTTTTTTCTCTGTAACAAGTAATTATATGCGCCAAGGGCAGCTTTTACCGCATCTCCGGCCGAGATGTTGTTTTGCTTGTAAGGATCATCTGTGATGTCTCCGGCGGCAAAAATTCCGGGACGCGAAGTGGAGGCATGCTTGGAATCAATAACTATTTGGCCGTATTTATCAAGATCCACCAATCCTTTTACCATCTCAGAATTGGGAACTGATCCGATTTCAACAAATATCCCACCGACTTCCAAAATTTTTTCTTCACTGGTTTTACGATCTTTGTATTTCAAACCGGACACGAATTTATCGCCAAGCACTTCAAGCGTTTGCGCGTTCAAAATAACCGTCTTTAACTTCGTATTTTTCTTGATTTCTTCCTGCGTTACCGGATCACCCTTAAGCGCCTCGCCATATTCCACCAAATAAACTTCCTCGGCATACGGAAAAAGATCAATCACGGCTTCAAGTCCGGCATTTCCTCCGCCTACCACCACGACTTTTTTTCCACTAAATAACGGAGCATCACAGGTTGAACAATACGCCACTCCTTTGCCGTTTAAGCGGTCCTCTCCGGGTATGCCGAGTTTTCGCCGTCGTGCGCCAGCGGCAAGAATCACCGCTTTTCCTTCATATACATTTCCCGGCTCGGTTTTTACCTGAAAATCACAATTCCGACCGCCATCCGTACATTTAATTGATTTGACTTCCACCGCTCTTTCCGGCGTTTTAATATCAACCACATCTGAATACGCCCGCACATGATTTTCAAATTTCTTGGCCAGATCAAAACCGGATATATGCGGCTCGCCGATCCAATTTTGAATATCATCCGACACAATGGATTGTCCGCCGAAGGATTCGGTAATTAAAACGGTTTTTAATTTTTTGCGCGCACAATAAACCGCCGCCGCAGCTGCGGCCGGACCTCCGCCTATGATAATAACGTCATACATATGGATGTAGAGGCAATCATAAACGCAACTATTTACGCAACAATTACGCAAATTGCGTTTAATATTGCTTCTACGGTTGAACGCTTTTCGGGTCTATCCCGGGCACGGTATCCGGCACTAATTCCGGGCCGCGGTTTTTGAATCCCCGATAAAACGCGCGAATCTGGTCTTTTTCCGAATCAGTCAGATGTTCCCCGGATACATCAAATTTTAAAACCCTGGTCCAAGCCGTAACCGCGATATCCGCGTCATTGGCGGAACGCGGAGCCATGACAATTTTTGATCCGCCGAATTCTTTTATAATTCCTTTCAAATCGTCAACAATTGTCAGCGATACAGCCGGTCGGTACGCAATCCAAATTCCACCATGCTCCAAATTATGGATAAATAGCATATCATTAACCTCATAGTCATAAATACCCCAATTGGCCTGCTGGCCATAGTGGCCGCCGGATGAAGGAGGATTAGAACTATAGGGTTTGGGCGGAGTATCATTTAAACCAATATGCTTTTGCCCCACATCCTCATAATATGCACCGGGAAGATTTGCCGTCTTTTCCTTGTTATAACGCACAATCCAATAAATACTGCCCGCCAATATGACCACGACCGCGATAATCCAAATAACGCGCTTTAATTTTTCCCTCCGCGCCGCCTCTACGGCACGAATTTTCTTAAATTCTCCTTTTGAAAAATTAATATCTGCCATATATATAAAATATCATGAGTTCTCTTTTTTTACAAATTTGCCCTAATATGCGTTTTAAGTTATCGTAATAATAGTTCGTTAAAAGAGGTAAAAATGCCGAAAAAACATGACCACGAATTTTATCTGATTTTTGTACAAATTAAATCATATTATGTATTGCTCAGAAAATGCCAAGTAAAAGGCTGCGAAAAAATTTTAACGAAGCGCTTCGGCATAACTACATCCAGACCAGGGTGTAGGAGTATCCATAAATATTCATTTACCCGCCTACCGCAAAGATTGACTACGGATATTCGAAAAATCATCAAAAATATCCAACTCAATATCAACAAGCAATAAAAAAACACTTTTATAATCGATCTTTTTTCGCGCGCTGCTGTCGCAAATATATAAGTGCCCCGTATAATCCCCCGAAGTCGCCCAAAGCGGCTTTTTTTATCGGCGGGGGAGGCAAAATGCGCTGATAGATTTTATCCAAATGCGCCCGTACACGCGACATGGGGATAATGTTCATCACCGACCCTCCGACCACAATAATATCGGGCGACCAGAACACAATTACGTTGTTCAAGGCAACCGCAAGCCATCGCGCCAATTCATTTTGTATAACCCGGCGTTTTATTAAAGCTGGGTCTTTATGAAAGCGTTTTTTTATGCCGTTGCCTGAAAGATAAGTGCGGAGCCGCGTATCATCCCAACTTTTTCTATACGCGCCCGCATTGACAATCTCATATGAGGGCTCATAACCACGCGCATGCGGATCAATTTTTCCATTAACTATTTTTGCCCCGCCCAAACCAGTGCTTACCGTAATATAGGCAACGATCTCTTTGCTCTTACCTGCCCAGAATTTGGCCTCCCCCAGTCCCGCCAAGGCGGCATCATTTTCTAAATACGTCGGGACGCGAAAAACCTTCTCAAATTTTTCTTTCAGATACACTCCCATCCATCCCTTGATATTGGCTCCGCCGCCTACAATAATAGATTTTCTACGGTCAAATGATCCGGCGATTCCTCCTGCAACCGCCTTGATTTTTTCCCCCGCCGCAAGTTCTTGCGCTGCATCCAAAATTATCTTAATCCCCTTACGGGCAGTTTTAGGCGTTGGTATAACTCTAACTTTTCCAAGCCGCTTGCCATCAAAAGATACCCCGATCCGGGTTTTAGTTCCACCAATATCAAAAAGGATATATACCATTTTGCTATTATATCATGATATAATGTTTATATGAACAAGAAGTATTGGTGGCAATCAGCAGTATTCTACGAGCTCTATGTGGACAAATTTGCCGATGATTTCCGCGGACTTGCCAAACGGCTGGATTATTTGGAGACGCTTGGCATAACCGCCATTCACATTCTTCCCCATTACCCATCTCCCATGGTGGATGACGGATATGATGTTTCTGATTACCGGAATGTCAGGCCGGAACTCGGTACACTCAAAGATTTTGAAATATTTATGCGCGAAGCGAAAAAACGCGAAATTCACGTAATTCTTGATTTGGTGCTGAACCACGTGTCACAGGAACACCCATGGTTTAAAGCTGCACGAAATTCAAAAACCGATCCGATGCGCGATTTTTTTCTTTGGTCCGAAACCGGAAAAGAACTGCGAGATACGCCAAATATGTTTCCGCACTTAAAACTACAAAATTCACAAAATTGGATATATAATCCCGCAACACGTGATTATTATTTTACAACATTTTATGCCGAACAGCCGGACTTAAATTGGAATAATTCTAAAGTTTTTACGGAAATGACATCCATCATGGATTTCTGGATTAATTTGGGCGTTGACGGATTTAGAATTGACGCCGCCGGACATCTTATCAAAAAAGAGGATACGGGATCAAAAGGTATTCCGGAAACGCATGTAATCTTGAAACAAATCCGCGCGCATCTTGAAACATGCGCGCCGCACGCAATGCTGCTCGCCGAAGCACATGATCAGATTGAATTAGTAAAACAATATTTCGGCGGAGAAAATTGTGATGAGTGCCACGTGGTGTATCATTTCCCTCTGGCGGAACAATTGATTCTGGCAGCGTTAAGAGATGACAATTCATCCGTAAATAATATGGTTCGCGCGTCTTTTGACATCCCCGTCAACGGCCGTTGGGCCGCTTTTTTACGCAATCATGATGAACTTTCTCTGGCTACCTTATCAGATGCGGAACGAAACGAACTCTTTGCCTATTGCGATCCTGAACACAAATACGCATTTCCAACCGGCAGTAATATTTCAATGCGTATGGCAAATATATTCAAAAAGAACCCGGAAAAAATACGCCCGGCATTTGATATGTTGCTGCGATTACCCGCCGTGCCGATTATTTATTACGGAGAAGAAATCGGAATGGAAAACGATACTACGATTGGAACGCCTCGCGATACGCGCCGCTATGTTCGCGGAAAATTTGACTGGCAACTTGCAAAAATTCAACAAAGTGATCCTGACTCTTTATTTAATTTTATAGGGAAACTCACACGGGAACATATGCGCGTCGCGCAACGCGGACTTAAATCATAAACCCGGCTTCAAACCGCGAGTCAAGTGGTGCGGAGTATCCGGAGGAATATAATGCGGTTTTATGCCGTTTCTGGCATGAAAATCCGCGGCAAGATAGAAAAGACGTTCATATTCCTTGGCCGATCTTTCCCAGGAAAAATCTTTCTCCATAGCCGAACATTGAAGCTTTCGCCAAGATGCGTGATGCTTCCAATTTACGAATGAACGTATAAGCGCAATCAAAAATGCCATAGGATTAAATTCATCAAAGAGAAAGCCGGTTCCTTCCTGGGTTTCTGGATTAAAATCTTCAATGGTATCGGCCAGTCCCCCTACGCGCCGCGCCACCGGAATAGCGCCATAACGCATGGCCTCCATCTGGGTAAGACCCGAGGGCTCAAAATTAGAAGGCACTAACACCACATCCGCTCCCGCAAAAATCAAATGGGGCAATACTCCGTCAAATTGCAATTGCGCTCTTACTTGATCTGGAAATTTTTTCTCAAGATCCTGGAAATAAGTCATGATTTCAATCTCGCCCGTACCCATAATTATAATCTGAGATCTGGTTTCTTTGAGAAAGGACTCTATGACGGGCGGAAAAAGCGAGAATCCTTTTTGCTTTGTCAGCCGCGATACAATTCCGGACAAAAAAATCTGTTGACCCTGCGGCAAGCCGAAATGTTTCTGCAGGTATATTTTATTTTCACCTCTCCGTTCCAGATTTTTTACGGAGAAATTAGCGGCCAAATAATTATCGGCGGCCGGATTATTGGTTTCGTAATCAATCCCGTTTAAAATTCCGAAAATGCGATCGCGGCGCTCGCGCAAAATGCCGTCCAGCCCCTCTCCAAATTCTTCGGTCATGATCTCTTGCGCGTATTTCTGCGAAACCGTATTGATGACATCGGCATACAAAATTCCGCGGCGCATCGCATTAATATTTTCCATACGCAGATCAAAAAAATCAGGTATGGATCCGTAACCATTATCCAACTCAGATTCCGGTATAAACCGGTGATCGCCCTGCGGTCCTTGCGAATTCAAATTATGAATAGAAAATACGCTGGCAATTTTCCGAATTTTTTTGTATTCGCGGTAATCCGTGGCCAAAAAATTCGGCAAAAAACCGGTCATCCAGTCGGTAGCTACCAAAATATCCGGCAGCCAGTCACTCCCATGATTTAAAAATTCCAGACAACCACGCGTAAGAAGCGCAAAACGCACCGCATCGTCTTTGTATCCGTAAATATTGGAGCGCAATTCGTAATATTCTTTGTTTTCCAAAAAATAAGTGATAGTGGGGCTGTGCGGATCATCCGTTGAATCACAACGAAGCACATTACAAATCAAGCGCGTACCGCTTTGTTCCGGAGCTGTAGGCACATCCAGACCCTCATATTCCATATTAAACGGAGGAAGGGATCGCTCAATCGTGCCGTAACGCGGAATCATGACCCGCGCATCATGCCCCAATTTATTTAAAGCCCTCGGCAAAGAAAACATTATCTCGCCCAGACCCCCAACTTTGGCAAACGGCGCTTCTTCAGAAGTAACAAAAAGAATCCTCAACGGAGGTTTTTTGCCTAGAAATTTAATTAAATCATTAGCAAAGCGCATAAAACATTACAGTTTTTAGAAAAATTTGTTATGTGCTAATCAATTTTTTAAATTCCTCCACCATCGGAACTTGTTCCGCCTCCACGCCATAGTATTCGGCCAAAGAAAGCGCGAACCAATCAGCCAAGATCAAAGAAGAAAAAATTGCCTGAAGCCGATTTTTCCCATGAATCATAACTACTTCCACCGGAAGCTTACGCGCGCGATACATTTTTTCAAGAATTTTCATTCTTTTTTGAATCCGCGGGTGATCACCCGCATCTTTTAAGAAAATAAAATGAAATGGCGCGTTTAGTTTTTTACGCTCTTCGACGCGAGTCCGCGCTCGCCGCACATCAACGTTAGTCCGCGCTTGAAGATCAAATCCGGTCATTTCATTATGATTTAACTCCGGCAAAACATTGGCAAATGCCGGGATTTTTCCGGTTTCATTGAGTTTGATTTTCCAAGCATATCCCACCGCACGGTTCCTGACCGAGGTATAAATGACCGGAACACTCTTTCGCAATTTTTTTGCCAACGCCACCCCCTTTGTCCGATAAAGTTCTGCATTAATAAGATGATATAACTTACTGGTTAGAATGAGCGCCGGATCTTTTCGCATTATTTTAAGAAGCGCCCGTAAATTAAACCCCAAACCCATCCGCGGCTGAATCCCGATATCCGGCATCTGCACATACGGTATGCTATATTTACGCGCCATATTCAAAAGCTTGCCGCCGATAGAAATCGCGGCGAGCGGAAAACCAAGCGATCGAGCCGTCCGGAAAGCATCCAGTGCCTCCTCGGTGTTGCCTGAATAAGAGTCAACGATGATAAGAGTTTTTTTTCTATCTTGAACGGAAATTTCCGGCAAACCATAATTTTTATGAATGATGACCGGCAATGATGGGTCGTAAGCCAGAAGAAGCTCGGCCGCCAACCCGGATCCTCCCATTCCGGCAATCACAAAACGCTCGTATTTTCTCAAACGAGCTTTATTCTCGATTTTAGGGACGTACAAAAATTGTTTATTAAAATTTTTTATGGAGTCATACATGCTCATATCTGACAAAATTATTTATAAATATCCCTTCTGTGACCAACTTTAAGAACTATAATATTGCCATCATTAATATCAATAAATACTCGATAATCTCCGATTCTAAAACGCCACTCTCCGAAAGCGGCGTCTTTTAATTTATCGGCAAAATGCAATGGATTCGCCGTGCTAACATAAAAATCCAGTTTCGTAATAATCCGTGTTTGAATATCTTTCGGAAGGCATTTTAAATCTTTAAGCGCCGATAACTTAAAATAATATTTCATAACTTGAATATGGATTTCAATTCTGCCGAAGAATAAAGTTTTTTCTCTTTGCGGACTTTAGCGATGGCCGCCTTGAAAATGCTGGATTGCGCCATTTCCAAATCTTCCGCCGACAACTCAAGTTTAGCCTTTATTTGCTCATATTGCTCCAAAGGCAAAATAACCACCGGCTTTTTGCCGATGATTTGCGGTTTTACACCACGGATTTGAAATAAAATTTGTTTGGTAGTCATGACTTAACAATAGCAAATTTCAACAGCGATGTCCAATCCACAAAACCTATTCCAAAAATTTAAAAGTGGAGAGGATTTGACGAAAAAATGTTTTAACGTCTTGAATGGGACGATGATAAATACTAACTACGACAACGCCACCATTGGGATGCCGGATCTCTGCATTTGATTTGGTAAATGTGCCTTCAGTTTCAATATCCCAGTCAATCGCCGCCCTTAAATCATCCTGCTTAAAATTTTCACAACGTGCATTTTCCGGATATGCTCCACAATAAGTAATACCCATCATATTAAGACTATTTTGAGAAATATACCCGTAAGTCAAGATATAGGATATACCATTTAATTTCCCGTCCCAAGAAATCTCCCGTTCTGCATCAAATCCTTTCTGCATAGTAAGGTCTGCCGGATGCTTTATCTCAAACCCGTATTTTTCGTTGCGGTAGGTTTGCCATCCCGAAATATCCGCCTGCCCTAAACTCGGTTTGGGACATTCTGCAAACTCGCAATTGGGGCCGGTGGGGCCGACTTTTGACCCGTCGGGGCAGAGTTTTGCATCCCGGATGCAAACAATTTGTCTGGGTGTGGATTGAAAATAATCCAGACCCATCAAATATCCACCCAATAGCAAAATCCCTACGGTAAGGGATAGAACTATAATTTTGAAATTCATTAAATTATTGATAATGATTATTTATATCTATAATTTCTACAGTATCTTTTTGCATAAAAATAAATATAGCACGATATTTCTGATCAATTCTAAAACTCCAGAACCTAAATTGTTTTGGTTCTAAGAGCTCCGTTTCTAGGCTTGGATGAGAAATATTTTGCTCAAAAAGCAGTTTTTGTTTATCAAACTTTTCCTTAAGCTTTCGTTTCTTAAGAAATTCTACTAGCCGAGGATTTAATGGCAAAATTGTCATGCATTAAAATAAGACGAGTCCATGAGCCCTTTTTCTAAGCTTTTTAAGAACTCTGCGTTATATTTTTTGGTTGCCTTAAATGCCTGCATTATTATTGCGGGGTTTCGGGTGGGTGGCGGAGAAAAAATATCATTCTCGATTTCCCTGCGCATTTGTTCATAGCGCATTGTTTTCTCGACCAATGTCTCGTATTCTTTTTTAGGTATAGTAACTGTATTCATATTCTTATGATAGACACTTTATATGCTGTTGTCAAATTAAATGATTACTTAATAAATTTAAAAGTGGAGAGGATTTGATATAAAACAGCATCTTCCCATCCTTCATTTTTACTTTGAAACTCAAATATATTACCGTTTTCAAAAAAAGGTGGCTATAAGGGGTCTGTTATCAGCAGTAAATTTTATTACCTCATTATTGCCTGTGGGTATTTTAAACATTTATGCAATATCTGTAAAAATACGGGCATCTTTCATTTCGCGTAAAATCCGCGCCGGGGTTTCGGCCAGCGATCCGGTATTCTGCAAAACGCGCGCTAACGCAGGCCGTTTATCTTCGCCGGCAACATATACAATTGACTGATGAATTTCGTTGCGGAGAAACGGCAAACGCAGGGTTATACGCAAAGGGGTCAAACTTTTTTGCGGCGTGGCATCATACCCCAACACCCATTTATCCTCTTCCTCAAATAATTTATTAAATAGCGCCGGATTTTCCGGATACGGCAAAATACCGGCGGTATGCCCATTATCCCCGATTCCCTGCGTGGCGAAAATTTTTCCGTCCGGATGCGCTTCTTTCCAGGCACGAAGCTCTGATTCATACGAATGAACGCTTTCCTGCAACCCTTCCAGAACTTTGCCTTGCCGCCATTCTTCAGCAATAACATCATTGGTCTTTCCACCCCAAGGATGTAAAAAAACAGCACCCGCCCGTTGCGCCTCCAAATAAAATGAGGTGCTTTGCAAAGACAAAAAATTGCTGGCAGAAATATCCGGACTGTAGCGCTCATCTAAAACACCTATGGTGGCGCGAGCGCCAAAGTGTCCGATATTTATTTCTTTGAGCAGATGCAGGGCCGATCCTCCGGATACAAGAAAAAGTATAGGGCTTGGTTCACAGGCCTCAAAAGAAAGATTGATCACGCTCCCGGCGCGCCGGAGCGCATTCATATTATTTTGGCAGCGAATTATTTCCATTATTATACTTAAATCATCGAAATTTCTATTGCGAATAACATTATAAAATTTCCTGCACCCTTCTGCGCATCTCTTCTAATCCCATCATATCACGCTTGTGATAGCGGATGAATCCTTCGCGGTCCACGAATAATGTCTCGGGCATGGAAAAACCGTTAATGGCTTGGTACAGCGTATCATCCGGATCAAGCAATAAAACAATCTTGCTGGTGACGCCGTATTCATCCGAATATTTTTTAGCAATTTCCAACGTTTCTCTGCGATCAACCGCAATTACCGTAATCTTACCGCCGAATTCCTGCTGAAGAGCGGCCAAATCCGGCAATTCTTTTTTATAATACGGAGACCAGGAAGCCCAAACATTTATCACCCTGGGTTTGCCGCGAAATTCGGATAAATTCACGGCCTTTCCCGTGTAATCGCTAAGGATCAATTCCGGCATACGCTTATCTTCCGGAGAAATAGGAACCTCAACCACATCGCGCCAGCTTAAAATGTAATAAACAGCTCCCGCGGCAATAACAACTGCTATAATAAACCAGAATATCTTGCCGCTCATAGATGAAGCGCTTCTTTTAGCTCCGGTTGATCAAACCCCACGATAATTTTTCCGTCAACATCAATAACCGGCACCCCGAGCTGTCCGGATTTTTGGATCATTTCATCACGCGCCCCTGCGTCTTGGGCCACATTTTTTTCTTCATACGCCACGCTGTTTTTTGCGAAAAATTCTTTGGCCATCTTGCAGTAAACGCAGGCAGGGGTGGTATAAATTTTTACGTTAACCATTTATCTTTAAAACACTAACAGCACCAACAGAAACTAACAGCACTAACAGTCTACGTTTTTCTATTCGCGCTGTTCGCATCAAGCGCCAAAGGCGCTTTTGTTCGCGCTGTTCGTGATTCTTTATATTACCTCATTATTATAGCATGTCTTGCAATAAATAACAGGCGCCTCATCTTGAGTATAGTTGGTCGTAAATGATGCTCCGCATTTATCACATGTCCGGGGAATTACCCGCAAATTTTTTATCCACTGGCTGAATTTCTCATCAATCCGGCAAAAAGGGCACTGCCGCGGCAAGGGAAAATTTCTTTCCCGCAAGAATTTTAATTCCATGGGTATAATCCGGAATCCCTTGCCGCAAGTCGCGCATTCAATAACTTCCTGAAGTATGGAGTCAAGGGCGTTTTTAATATGATCCGGCAGGTCTCCCGCTTTTTGGGTAATGGGGTAAGTTCTTTTCTCCTCATCCAGCCATTTATATCCTTGAGTCAGTGCCTCTTCTTTCGTGAGAGGAAAAAATCTCTGCGCCAGCGTGTCATTATACGGAAACGCGCTTAATTCTGCCGGAAAAAACTCCCCGTATTGATATATTATCTTTCGGATTTCGTGTTTCGAATTTCGGATTTCGGAAATGTACGGCATCTCGTCCATGTGCTTTTTAATTTGCGGCACAAGTTTTTCATATTTTTCCTTGGAATATTTTTTATTCAAAATACAATACTTTCCTTTCCGTAATCCCGCACACCCGAAATTATTATCCCCTCCAAAGGTAAATTGACAATAATCCAACGAATGTGCATTAAGTCCCGACTCCACACAAAATTTAAGATTAGCGCTATCTTGACCAACTGCGCATGATTCATAAGATAATTGCAGATTATTGCCCCAGGCCGATACGTCATAACAATCCTTGATTGGCGGCAAAGAAAGCATAAAAAGAAATTTACTGTCTTCGGCAGGACCCCATATTTCATAACATTCTTTACAATTTTTACACTGAAAATAATGACTGCCGCTGGAATTTACGGAAAAATCATCCATATGCGGCTTAGGCAACAGAGTTTTCCAGTGTTCTTCGGATATGCGCTTGGCTTCCTGATATTTGGCAAAAGAGCCGAGATCCCATTTTTTCATTTCTTCTTTATACCCTTCGGGGCTGTATTGCTTGTTGAAAATGCGATACTTTTGATTGCGCAGGTTCGCTGAAGCAAAACAATTTTGGCATCCATGGGAGTCACGTAGAAAAAAACAGTCCAGCGATTCCGATACCTGACTTCTCAAACCCGCACACCGGGAATTTTTATAGGAGTGCATGGAATCATAGCAAAGCTCGGATTGCAAAATTAAGGAAGAATCCAATATATCGCGACAATTTTTAATATATACGCCGTGCGCGCAATCCTCATCAAAATCCGCCTGATAAATCAAATAACAATTTTTCAGGTTTCCAGCGTGGTTAACATAGGGAGAGTTTATAAGCGAAGTTATTTCTATTGATAATCCGGGCCGCGGCGCCTCATGAAACAAATCATTATATTGCTAGAAAAATGGCTTGGAAAAATCATACTCGCGCCCGTACTGATACGGATCCCATTTATCCGACCACCAGCACTTTTGGCAATATACCGGATATGTATATTCCGGGGCGTAACTAGAAATCATATTTTTTCCGCACAAATCGCACTTTCTTTTATAAAACGTCCGCTCATTCCGAAATAACAAACGCAGCTGTAGCCGGCAGTCCGGACAAAACGTAGGCGGCGGAACGTGAATTTTTTCATAAAATGCAAAGTCCTCCGGTTCGATAGTGAACCCGCTTTTACAATTTTGACAGGTTTTTGTTTCAGGACGTATCATACTTTATAGCAAAGTTAAAAACTCCTCAACGGTCAAGCCGGATTGTGTAATAATCGCTTTCAATGTTTTGGGTGTTAAATCTTTACGATGGAACGGCACGGTAACTCTCAAACTCCGATTAGCAAAATGACGAAGTTGGATATGACTGCCCGATTGATGAAATTCGTAAAAACGAGCTCGTTTAAGAGCCCGAATTACAAGAATAGACGGAATACGAGGTAATTTCGACATAAAATTTATGCCGATACTCTAATTCTTTCTCTATGAAAACCTGTCCTTGAAAATGACAAAGGTTTTTCTTTAAGCACCGCCTCCAAGTAACAACGAATTGCATCTTTAACCATTTCCCGGGCCTCTTTCAAAGAGTCACCTTCGGTCACCAGTCCAGGAAGTTTAGGAACGGTTACGGTATAACCGGCCCCATTCGGATCAAAAATCGCTTCGTATTGATATACTGTTTCTATTCGTTTCTTCATATTCTTATGTGTAGGAATCCGTCGCGTTGTTAACACTTTTAACCTTTCGGGGTAAAGTACAAACAACATGACAATTCACAAATCTACACGGCTCACTCCCGTT
>Ga0075966_107_pt1 | contig 29796 bp, 25 predicted proteins | sample RifGroA2_FD_67992 | JGI IMG/M metagenome (GOLD analysis project Ga0075966, IMG submission 67992) | Parcubacteria bacterium GW2011_GWA2_45_30
ATGCCGGATGACCAAGGGCGATGGCAGGCGGCGCGGGTAAGAGTGATCAACCGGCCGGGTCCGGCGATTATCACCAACCCAAATGCGGAGTCGCCTTTCATGATTAGCCGGATCGCGTCATTGATCGTCAACGATGGCGCTTTGGAGCTTCTGGGCAAGGGCAACTCTGTAGCAGTCCCGGCAGTTGAGGCCAAGGGACACTTCCGTGCCTATCGGATGGAAGAGGTCTATGTCTCGGACTTTGCGTTGGAGCTTCCGGATTCAACAAAGGACGAGGCAGTGGTGCTTCTGGATCCGGATAAACACCCGCGGAGATCAGTTGAGCGCGAAGAGGGCAAATTGGACATCGGTAACTTTTATATTAACATCACAAAAGGATCCTATCTTTTGTATGTTAAAAGAAGCGGTTCGGTTGTGGTTGAGTGTGTAGGAAACGTGTACTATCGGGATACCAAGGTTAATTACTTGGTGATCCAACGGCGTTTCTCTCATAAATACGGGGATTTTACCGAGGAGCAACTCCGCAAAACCCCTACCTCTGGCCTGGATCGCGATAACGACGGGTTTATCCGCGGAATCCTCCGTGGCGTCCAGATGATGGATGAAGCCGCCGCCGAATCCGCCGTGCAAGTCCAAGCCAGCACCACGCCATAAGACCGCTAGAACGCGGTCAGACAGAGAGGCCCGAGGAGATTCTCTCCTTGGGCCTCTCATCCATTTATTTGCTTATCTATCAGTAACTATAGAGGCGAAACCTCTATAGTAAATAAGGTTGGCAGATATATGGAAGATGGTGGCGATAAAAAAATCCGGGTATTTTTTTCAATTCATATTCCTGCGGAAATCGGGGCGAATTTGCTTTTTCCTATTTTACAACATCCGCATTTGTCGGTTTATCCGCCGGAAAATTTGCATATAACTTTAAAATTTATCGGAGATGCGGGAGCACGGGAATTAGAAGAACTTGAACGAATTGGGCATGAAGTTGCCGAGCGCATTTCTCCGGTGGAATTTACAATCGGGAGTTTTAATTTAGCCGAGGATCGTCTCCGTGCGCAAGTTAAGGCGAGCATTCATTTGCACCATCTTTATAATCACCTTGTGGAGCATTTGGAGCGCGCCGGAATCGGAAAAATTCATCCTAAGTCCTTTCATCCGCATGTTACTTTGGCGCGCATTCAAGAAAATTTCCGCGAGGATTCCATTCCTCAAAAAATGGATAGCCATAAATTCATTGCCAAAAAATTCGGGCTTTTCCGGAGCGAGCCCGGAGAGGACGGTATGGGGCGATATACATTGCATCGCGCCTTTCCTTTGCGCGGCAAAGATGAATTTGCGGACCGCTTTTCAAAAATTGTGCTTCCCACCCGCACCCAGCCCGATACTCTGGTCGCGATTTTTTTGCTGAAAAAATTTGCGGAGAACCGTTTTCCCGGAATTCGCAACGCTGAAGTTGATTTCTGGCAGGTGATTCCGCCGGGTGAAACCGAGGAATCACTTAGTCGTAAAGGAATTATTGTAATGGATCTTGGCGGAGGAAGATTTGACCACCATGCCAAAGTTCCCAAAACCACGGCATCTAATTTGATCGCCGAATATCTGGGAATCCGCGAGGATCCGTCGCTGGCCAAGCTTTTGGAATATGCCGAGCGTGATGATTTCTATGGCAAAGGGACGATTTCCGCGGATCCGATTGATCGCGCTTTCGGACTTTCGGCGCTTATAGCGGCTTTAAACAAAAGTTTGGTGAAAAATCCGGCGCGAGTGGTTGAAGTAACTTTGCCGCTTTTCATTGCGCACCACAACGAAGAAATGCGCCGGACCGAGGAAATGCCCAAAGAATTTCAAGAAAAGCTGGCTCGAGGGGAGGTCGAAACATTTGAAGTGCGCCAGCGCGACAAAAAATTAAAAGCAGTTATTCTCACCTCCGAGTCCGGAAGCATGGCCGGATATTTGCGCTCCAAAAATGGTGGGGCGTTTGATGTGGTGGCGCAATGGTTGCCGTCCGGGCATTTGAATATTTTAACGCGTCCGACCAAGCACGTGGATCTGCGCTCGCTTGCCGCAGTTATCCGGATTGAAGAGGCGACCCGCGCCGGACTTGAATTGGAAATGGACATACGGGAACTGGCCCGGTTCGGGCGCATCAATGAAATTCCAGAATGGTATTATGATCCGGCAACCAACTCAATCCAGAATGGCGGTCTTAATCCCAAAGAAATTTCTCCAACCAAAATTTCCAGAGAGGACTTCAGAAAAATTTTGGAACTCGGGCTTTCGGAAAAATTTTGGGATCCGCGTACAAACGCTACGCAGATGGATTCCGGAGAAGCTGAACCAATAAGTGAATTAGTACAAGATTAAAAAATACGCGGCTCTCGCCGCGTGTTTTTTGACAGGATAGCAAATTAGTGCTACAATACGGCGCAAAGGGGGAATACCGAAATGCCTAAAGATCAGAAACAAAGCAACGCTTTTTTTGCCTGTTCCATACCGCTTGACTTAACACCGAGTGAGGAACGCGTGTGGTTGGTCCTTAACAAACTGTCCGTAGAATATAAGGTCGAGCTTGGACGCACTGACCAAAACCGCATAGTTACACCCGATGCCAACGAAATGCTGGCATATGATTCCCAGAATGAAATTTATTCTATTATTTCTCGGGATGAATTTTATCTTCCGGAAAACCAGAGACGTTTGGCGGATGTAACCAAAACCCATGTTATGGTGTCATTTGACCAGCGAACCGGCCTTGGGGGTCCCGGCGGAAAGTCCGAGATAGAAGATGGCAAGCCGCGCCTTTTGGAAACGTGGGTGAATGCCGCAACTCGTGAGACAATTGAGGAAACACTATTTGATCTGTCTGATCGCGGAATTTATCCATACATCCACTATATGGAGCGTCCGCATCTGACTAATCCCTATTTTACCATCGCCTTTTTACTCAATGCTCATAATATAAAATTCCGTAAAGACGGTAAAATAATGGATCCAAATGTGGAGCCCAAGCTGTCAAGGTTTTATCGCCTAGATTCAATCCCGATCGAGGACCCACTTAACTCGGAACTCCGCAGTTTCAAAAAGGACGAGGAAGAACATGGCAGGCGCAAAGGGATTATTGAACAGGTTGGAACGTATCATGCTGCTCTGCGGAGGATAGTGGGGATTCTGCTCCAGTTGCGCCAGCCGATTTTGACCGAACTCGGTCGGCCGGATTGCGAAAATGCGGATGATCTAGTGCAGATGCTTCTGCGGCGATACGACTATAAGCATATCTTCAGTTTGCGGATGCTACAAACCTTTGCGTCATTGAAGCGCATGGATGTTATAGTCAATCATTTTTTGAAAGGCAATAACGGTGGAATTTACAACAGGCGTTTGGCATCCTACATGATTAAAAACCTCATTTTGAAGATTGATGATGAGGCGTTGCAGAATGAGGCAATGTCGGCGCTTCAGGCTCGGCTGCGGGGAGATCTTGCAGGAGACAAGGCGTTTAGCTGGTTTGATCTGCAAAAAAACGCGGTTCATGGTAGTTTCAACCAACTTGTGGAATACTGCAAATTCCGCAAAAGCCGGATTTACCTTAAACGCCAGGACGAGCAGGAAGCGTTGGCGGTACCGGACGAGGATTTGACCGTAGCACCGGAGTCGGGCGAATATGTTAAGGAGGAAGATCGGCGGCCGGATTACGAGAAACTCTGGTTGCCGCGGGAAACCAAAAGCGCTGTCCAGCGCTAAATCATCGCGCAAGCAATTTTAAAAGGGTGAATCCACCATGGTGGAATCACCCTTTTTATTTTTTCGTCTGTTTTGTTCGGAGTCGGACTTCAAACAAGCTGGATACACCGATCTTCCGGCCTATCCTGCCTGAATGTATCGAAACCGCCGAGCCGCGACTCGAACCAATCCAGGGCTGGTGTAGGACCATGTTTTAAACCCAGCATTGGTTCCTTAAACTGGGAATAGCGCAGGAGTTCTTCGGCGCTTTTGGCAGCGGTTTCGCGGAGCGAGTGCGCAGTCAGGCGGAATTTTTCCCGCCGCGCGCGCACCACTACCGGAATTTCTTCTTCACCCCCGCGGTTCGGAAACCGTAGCAGAATTTTTTCCCCGTCTTGGGCATCGGCTATGCGAAAGTTATTGGTATCATCTGCGGCAAATCCGGTTGAGGCGACCACTGCATTCTCCATAGGAAGAAATTTATAATAGCACTTCGCTGCCGGACCGTGTCCCATGCCGGATGATGCGATAAGCGCAGTTGGCTCTTCCAGGTTTGCCGCATCCTCTAGATTTTCCAAAAAATTAACTCCCGTGCCATCTACCGGCATGTCCCCATTGCACCAGAATCCCTTTTTGGAATTCATGATTCTCCAGCTTCTTTGAGCCGAAGGACTGAAGCCATAGACCGATAAGCCCATATCCGCAATGGTCTGCGCCACAGTCGGAAAACGTTCCATGGCAAAGGCCGAGGCGAAAAACCACTCGCGGGACGCATCACATTTTTTCGCCACAGCCATCATGCGCGCCAATTCCTGCATCCAAAATGTTGCCTCATCTCCGCCTTGCGTCAGATCATCGCCACCATTCGTGCAGTCATATGATGCGATAATATCCGGATACCATTCTTTGGGCGGTAAGGGGGCACCCCGGGTGGAAAGCTGGCTATGGCAGGCGCGGTCACCCGAAAACATGATTTTTACATCCTGCTTTCGGTATTTTACACGGAATGTGTAACCACAAGCGCCACGCATGTGTCCGGCTGGAGACGGATATACCCAAATGTGATCCGGTACAATTTCAAGCGCCTCCGGTCGCGAAAACGTATCATACAGTCGGCGTAGGAAGAGAAATGCCTCGCGCTCGGTGTAGGGCAATCGGTCTATCAGTTTTCTCTTTCTCATGCTTCGGTATGATTCCAACTCGTTCATTAGGTTGTCGGAATAGAAAGCCGCGGTTGGATTGGTACATATGATACGCGCACTATCCGCCAAATTTTCTCGGACGGGTTCATATATCGCGTAGCCGACGTGATCGGTATGGGCATGCGTGAGAAAAAGCTGATCAATTTTGTGTCCGTCCAGAATTTCTTCCAAACGATTAAGATCGTATGGAGGATTTGAAAATCCCATACGTCCCATGCTCGCATCTAATCCCATATCCATTCCGGCATCAATCATGAAAAAATTAGTCGTTTGACCGCGTTTAACTTTTAGTAAGTCGCACGAGGCTCCAAGTTGCGTCATCGCTCTTGGGCCGTATACTCCACCAAGAATGTAAAGCGTTACTTCAAGATCCATCATTATCTCCTTTGGTTTTTTAGTTATGGTTACTGCCTTTAGGTAAAGCCGGATGCTACGAAGTCCGACTTCAATAGCGCGCTATTGAAGTCGGACTTCGATAACTTCGATAGTAAAAGTTGCTTTACCTAAAGGCAGTATTTTTCAAAGTTCGATTTATTGACCTATTATACCCGATCTATTGACAAAAATCAAATATTTTGATAGAATGTAAGCAATTACTACTTTTATTTGTTTTGAAGGGTAGTGCTCTTTTACACTACGTTGCTTGCCCCGTTACTTGATTATGGAGTTTTATCCATGTTCAAAGTTTTTATCCATGTTCAAAGTACGGACGGCTACTGCGTTAATAACCTGTAATAAAATCGCGGGCATTCAAGTAACCGGGGTGGATCCTGTTTTGAAAGAAGCGGGGATAAAATTTTAACGGCAATGGTTGTTTTTACGGGCAAGTTACTTCCTGCCCAATCGGAAAACGGAAGAAAAAAGCAAAAAACCTTTAAGGAGGGTTTATGAAACACAATGAACAGCGACGGAGTTCGCGGGTAGTGGCTGGGGTGAAAAGCGGGGCTCGGGCTATCAAGGAGATTCTCCTTGAAAAACTCGGAGAGAAAATTTTCGTGGACGTGGAGCCGTTTTTGAAAGAGCTCCACGAGAATGGCAAACAGCTCCGATCGCTTGCAACCCATAAATACCTCAAGCGGATGATGGGGGCGGACTTCGCGAATAGGGTGCTTGCTTTTCGCGGAGAGGTTGGTATCGTGCGCACAGACGGGAACGTAGGTATCCTTGAGGCAATCAAGCAAGAGCTCAGGGACACCAAGAAGAGCGGCGATGAAGCAGAGGATCCATGGCGTGTCTGGCCGGAATTCGTGGCATGGGTCAAGTCCAATGCCATGGACTCTTTCGACCCGGAGCGTAATCCGTCTTGGAAGCATGGTAACCAGGTCAACAACTTTCTTGCAATCATTTTGCCGACACAAGTTGAGCGGCACTCGGCGATTGAGTTCCTAACCCTTTTCCTGGGAATGGAGCCGGTTGTTGAGGAGACGAAGGCAAACGTCCGTGCCGTGCTCGAGGATTTGGACAATTTTTTCTTTGATCGTGAAGACTATATAAAGAGGAAAGAGTCGAATCCGCCGGTGGCCAAGGAGGGTGTCAGCAATTTGGAGCGGATCGCGGCCAAAACCCGTTTTCAGGTGGAACTGGAGCGGGATCGTAGGGTAGTTCGCGAGGCGCGACGTTGTTACGTATTACTCGAGCCCTGGCTTCGTGGTAAAGAGGTCGAGGAGGATGACGGAGAGTCTAAGGGAAGTGATGAGCCCTCAGTCGATCCGGCAACTGCGAAACTTTTCCACGCGCTGGATTTGCCTGATCCGGACAAATATCTTGCGCGGTTGGAGGAGTTGCTTCGGGAAGCCACCAAAACCGGAGCGCCTCACCTTAAGGCGATCGGTGAACTGACAGAGGCGGCGACTGAACTCGTGCCGGCGGCGCGTGTCGCTGGTGTTGATGTTCTTGGCATCCTGAAGCAGGCGGTAACGCTTGCCGAGAAAAAGGATGCCAAAGGAATGAGGGCGGTCACACCGGGCCTACGGGCGCTCTACAAGCTGCATGCGTCCAAGTCGTCAAAAAAGGCGGCCGTGGCTCGGTAGCCCGCGTAGCCCAAATCACCAAAGGAGGTAAATCAAAAGCCCAGTGCGGGAATCCGCGCTGGGCTGTTATATTTTTAGGCGTTATCCCATTTGTCCGGGGATATATCCGCTTGTTTAATGATTTCTGCGATTAAGTTTTTATCAATATCACGGCCGTGGGGATTTGGTATTATAACTTTTAACTCGCCTCGTTTCATAAACAAATGACGGCCTCCGGCGTAGGGACCGTCAAAATCTAAGCGTCGAAATTTCTGAACAAGTTTTCGCCAAGAAACACTATTTGGCATATGATGGAATGCGCATACGCACCATATTTCTCCGATCTATGCCGATATGCAAACCAGGGATAGAATCACCATCTTTTAGTTTAAATAGTAGCCAGTCCTCAAGGGCGGATTGTAGTTCTTCCCGGCAATTTTCCAAATTTTTGGCGTTGGACCATACTCCGCGTAACCCCGGAATTTCGCCGAAATAACTTTTATTTTTCAAGAGTTTATAGTGCGCATCTTTGAGCTTTTTTTCAATAAATTCAGAAATCATATTTCTATACTACATCTCTGCTGTGGCTGTGTAAATCTTTACTTTTTATTGAAAATAGTGTATAATATAAGAACCAACGAAATTATATATGTTTGCCTTATAAAAGTTAAACATTTAAGATATATTCATGGGACCAGAGGGGCCTAAAAAATCATCTAAAAAAGACGACATGGACAATCCAAAGAAAAAATCAGGCAAGTTGTCCACGGAAAAGCCCGATGAAAAAAAACCGGGGGATTTAGAAGTGCCCATAAATGGATCGGAGAAGAAGCCGCGTAAAAAATCAACGAAAAAGGAAAAAGAGCAGGAAAGCGCGACTGAATTACCGGCGGAGAAGCTGATTGAGAAAAAGCCGGATGAAAAAGCTGAAAAATCAAAAGATAAAGATGGAGATGAAGTTCGACTGAAAATGGAGGCGGATAAACAAAAAGAAATTCGCCGAAAGGAATTTATAAAAAAATACGAAGGTTTATTCGGTAAAGGAGAAACCGGTGAAGAGCACGTGCGCTTTTTGTCTATTCAATTTGGCATGGATTCGGAAAGAATAAATGAGGAGATAAAAAAGCAAGAAGATTTGGAAAAAGATAAGCCGCATCCGGTACGGGCGCAAAATATTGAGGATCTGCGGCAGGCGTTAAAGCTTGTGGAGCGTGAAATTGAACAAGAGTCCACAAAATCCGATGAAACCGTTGAATCAAAAACCGTTGGAGGTCAGGAACAGACAGGATCAACAGAGGGCCAGACGGCCGAAGTAAAGTCGTTCAAAGAAACCGATCCACAAAAAATATTTGAGCACGCTTTGGACTCTTATGCTCAAGAAAAAAAATTGGATGAGATCTCCATAAATCATATCCGAGCTTTTACGGATTATCGCGGCGTAGATCCCAAAGAGTTGAAACGCCAGCTTCGTTTCATGCGGCTTATGGAATTGAATGATAAAGATACGCAGCTTGCTGATGCCTTAACCGAGATTATAAAAATCATGGAAAAAAAACCTGGAGCGGGAGAACCCATGAAAAAAGAAGAAAAAAGCGCGGTTGGCCAGGAAAAAAAAGTGGAAACAGTTCCGCCGGAAGAGAAATCCAAAAAATCCCGCAAAAAATCTACAAAAAAAGACGAAAAGGCGGGAGCGGGCGAAGAGAAGAAAAAACCGACTAGAGCGAGAAAAGACGGGGATGGTAAAAAAGAGCAAGAGGAAGAGAAAAAGCGAAAAGATGAAGAAGGGAAAATTAAAAAGTTTATGGAAGAAAATAAATTTGAAGATGCGGACGCAATTAAGCGCGAAATAGCGGAGATGAGAAAAAATGCGCCCAGAGAAAAAGTGCAGGGAAAATTCGGAGAAATAGAGAAAATAAAGTGGGATCCCGATACTGCCGAGCGGCACAAAATGCTTGTTAGGTCTTTTAGATATTATATAGAAAAACCCGAAAATCTTGATAAAGAAATTGTGGAACTGCAAAAAAATATAGCCGATACCGAGACAAAATTAGCGAGTGGAAAAATGCCTGTTGAAGAGATGGGAGCCGCGGGTGAAAAACTTGACGAAATGCGGGAACGCCTTGAACTTCGCAAAAAACAAAGAGGCATTGAGCCCGGAGAAGAAGATGAATCGCAAGCTGAAACCGGAAAAGAACTTATGGTTATCCGCGACCGGGTTATAGCGGAAATGGCGCAGGGAAAATCTCTGGTTGAGCGGCAAACCGAACTTGAGGGAATGGAACCGCGAAGTCCGCAAGAGCAGGCCGAACTGGATTATATAATCCGGGGCGGACGGATTAACGCAATTATTCAAATTTTTGTAAATGTGGAGGGCAAAGACAGCAAAGAATACTGGGAAAAACATGGAGCTTCATTTTTTGAAGGATATGAACAGGCGTTAAAAGATGCGACAGCCGGAGGCGTCAAAGAACCGGATGCGGAAAAATTCGGTCTGAAATTATTGGAGTATTTGCCGGATGAAGGAAATCCCAAGATGGCGGAACTCAAAAAAGGCGGAGGCGAGGCGTTGAAAAAAATCACTGACGCGATTGGGGAAATATTTAAAGAAAAAAACCCGGCCGCGCGTGAAGAAAAAAGCGGAGAATCAAAAGAACTTCAGCAGATAAAAGATATAATGGGCGAAGACGGGTTCAAAGAGTTTATGAAAACCCTTCTTGAGGCGAAAGAACGCAAGGAAAAAGGCGAGCTTACGCCCGAAGAAGCAGCCAAACAAAAAGAAAAACTGGAAAAAGCCAAGGGCGCGATCGGCGGATCTATGGAAAAGGCCTGGTCCATCGCCGGCCTCGTGGGCATTATGCTTTTGCTTGGCTTGATTTTTATGATAATCGTGGAACTGGAAGCCCTTGATTTTATGCTTAAAAAGACAAAGGGAGGCAAAGGAGGCATATTTTAAATGAATAAAGAATCTCTAAAAGAAGAAACTCCGGTAATATCTGTGGAAAAATCTCCTGAAGCCGCGGGAGGGAGATTTGAAAAGATGGAAAGTATTGTGCGATCGGATTTGGAGGTGGTGAATTTACGAACGCGCGAGGGGGGCGAAGAAGAGCAAAGGATACTTCGCGGGTTATGGGACAATTTTAATCTGGCGCCGCAGTTACAAAAGGCGCTGATGGGAGCGGGGATCTTATTTTTCCTCGGGCGGGTGCGGATTTCCGTTAATTGACGTGGATATCAAGGGCGGATTGAAGTTTGAGCCGTATCAGCCGCCACCGGAGCGATATGAATATATACAGCCGCGCTCCCGCGGCCGTGGCTGGGTGGATAGCGGCGGAGGCACTGGAACATGGCATGGATATGGAAGGCGTGACGATAAGGTCAAGCCGATTTGGGAGAAAACAGGCCCCCGTCCGCGTAAGAAGAAGTGAAACATTATTGTGCATAAGATCAGATACATATTGTTGCAAAATTATAATTATGATTTATCATTATCTATATGAGTGAAGAATTTCCTAAAAATACATCGGAAAAACCACCTGAGGGTGGAGATGATGCAATTTCAGCTCCATCCTCGGCTGAAGCATCTCCTGTTGTGAGGGAAAGTGAGGACGAAGAATTTGCGCGGCTTTCGGAAGGGCGCCGAAAGTGGAATTTAAGCAAGGGTGAAACAGAGCGTCTTGAAGAGCTTGAAGAGTTAGAGCGGCAACGGGTTCAAAAAACAAAGGGGGCGGAAGTTACTCTAATGCCGCCGGTTAGCGCAGAGCAAACAACTCCCCCCCCGGAGAGCAAAATAGATCCGGTTTCAATATTTTCAGGGCTTTCTCCGCGAGAAGGATTGTCCAGAAAAAAAGCTGAACCAGAGCGCGTACCAGAAAAAGGTCCGGAAGAATTTGGTTCCGGAGATCAGGAATCTGGTCCTATAGTACGTGAATCCGCTGAAAACATTGCCAAACAGCGGTTATTTGCGTATCGCATGTGGAGCGGGGACTGGAAAGCCGCCGAAGTTCCGAAAGAAAAAGATAAACAAACTCCGGAAGCGATTGAGGCCAATGCCAAAGAGGTTTTTAAACTCCGCGGCGATGAGCTTGATGCATACGAAAAAGTATGCCGCACCCGATCGGCCCTGAAGAAACTGGAGAAAATCCGCGGGGGCGAAAAGGATTCGGGCGCCAAGGCGCGGGAAAAAATTGAGAAAGAAAAGGAGCTGATTGATGCCGAAAACAAATATCATACTGCGAAAGATGCGTATGAAAAGCGGCTGGACCGTTTCAAACTGGATTTACTTAATGATTTCATAAAGAGCAACGAAGAAAAATACCCCGGCCTGACCAAAAAACAGCTGGCGGATGCGGCGCTTAAATGGCAGCATCAATCTTTGCTTGAAACCATTCAAAATTTGGACGGTAATACGCGGTTGTTGGAACAGGAGCGCGAAAAAAACGCGCGTGAAATCGGAAGGTTGCGTAATATGTGGGAAAAATTCAATCAACTGCCGCAATGGCAAAAAGTTGGTATTGGTGTATTGGGTGCTGGCCTTATCGGCGCCGGAACTGTCGGGTTAGGAGGTATGGCACTTTCTTTGTTCGGGTTTGCCGCGCCAAGCGGCGCGGCAGTTATGGGCGTCGGGGGAGCTTATATGTCGCGAAGAGCCAAAGGAGGTATTTTAGGAGCGGGTCTGCAGACCGCAGTTGATAAATTATGGATAAGTCCAAAATACGGTAAAGAACGGGGTAAAGTGAGTGAAGAAGAAAAACAAAAGACATTTGAGAATTTGAAAAACGAACTTAAAGATTATACGGGAAGCTGGATGGAGGATGATGAGAAAAAATTAAAGATGATGGAGATTATTGATAAAGACGCCAAAGGATATCGCGCGCGACTTGACGATGTTGCGCGCCGCGAAGGAAAAGTACGCGGCTGGTCGGCGCTGGCTACCGGTCTTATTGGCGGAGGATCAGTGGCAGTATATGAGAATTGGGATAATATAGTGAATATATTCACGGGCGCGCCCAAAGGAAACGCGATTGGCTTAATGGAGCGTCCAAAAGCCGAGGCAGTATCTGGTGCAGGGGCCATAGAACCATCTGACGTTGAAAAAGCTCAAGAGATGGACTATATTCCTTCGGAACCGTCATCTGTAGAAACTGCCCAGGATATGCAAAATATCGGAGCGGCCATTGAATCATCATCCGTGGAAACGGCCAAAGAAATGAGTATTGGGGCACAGGCAGACGCCTCGACAACAGGCCAAGAGGCTTATGATCCGCGCCTACTCGTTGACATGGAGGGCGTTGCGGGACAAGACACTTCTTTGGCAGACAAAGTATTTACCGTACAGGAAGGCGATTCTATGTGGAAAATCACGCGTCAAATAGTGAAAGACGGTTTGATTACCGAAGACCAATGGAAAGATGGCTGGCAAAATTCTATGGCGGAATTGACTAACGGCAAAAAAGTTCCTATTCATGAATTGGGCCTGATACATGCCGGAGATCAAGTGCGGGTCATAGAAGATACTGCTGGCCGAATTGATTTTATGGTTGAAGATTATTCGCACGACACCCTTAAACTTGCGGATAATGCCGGATACGCCGAGTATCTGGACAAGGCCGGAAAGCCCAAGCCCCAGTGGTTGCAGGATGCGCTGGCTATGAAAAGTGGTGTTAAGTCCGCTTTGGAACAAAATGCCGTTGCCCTGCAGGAAGCGGCTGTATCCGCGGTGTCTGATACCGGAGGCGAGATTGTGCGAGGCGATGCGGTTTATTTTTCCGAGGCGCTTCGTACTGAATTGCTGGAAAATTTCAATACAGGAACCTTGGCCGAACAGGAAGAAATTTTTGGAGAAATTACGCAAAGGCGTGGAATTTACGGGGACTTGGCTGGATTGGCCTATGATGATCCAACTAAGGCGCAGGATTACGCCCGTAGCGGAGTGGAAGTAATTGGTTTTGAAAATACGCTGAAGACCTCGGAGGTTTATTTGGCCAATCTGGAAGCATTCAATACCTTGCTTAAGGAAAACGAAATTTTTCCCTCATACTTTAATCGGGTGCGCGACGTGCGGGTGGGAGAATTTATGGCATTGGCCAAAGGAGAAACATCATTTGCCGACTCGCCATTCGGATATTTACAAAATCAATTCCGTCTTTATCCGGACAAGTGGCAAAAAATAGCATCTCTTCTGGAGAAATACCAGCCGGGTCGACCGGAAAAGATGCTGACCTTGGGTAAATTCATTAAAGGTCTTGTTGGAGGATAATATTATAACTACTAACTATAAACTACTAACTATTAACTAATTTTATGGTAACTAAACAAATCCCTCTAAATATACAAAAATATCTAAAAGCCGATCTTTTTACCGAACTCGGAATGAATAATTTAAACCCGGAAGAGCGGGTTTCAATGCTGGAAGCAATTGCCGGAGTGCTTCACCAGCGCGTAGCGCTTCGTCTAATGGCCGAGCTTTCCGATGAGCAAAAAGATCAGTTGGAAACATTGGTGACGCGCCATCCGGATGATTCCGTGGCTATGGCCAGATTCCTGCAGTCCGAGGTCCCGAATATGGGCGATATAGTAAACGAAGAAGCTGCGGCGTATAAAAAAACGCTGATTGACAGGATGAAGGCGTAAGTCGGAGATTGCTAAAAAATATATTAAAGGAAACTTCTCGACTTCGCTCGAAGAATAATTTAACATTCTCACATATAAATGTGGCCCTTGTAAATCGGGCCGCATTTTGTTATGCTTTCATCAGCTTATTTTTAAGAAACTGTTGAATAAGTTTTTTCGTAGCGAAATTTCAGAATTTTGAAGCGAGCTTTATGAGACGCGACGCAGGCGTATATGGAAATATACGTCAAGGAGCGGCGAATAAAGCGTAGCCAAAATTCTTAAATTGCAGCCGAAAAGGGCTTATTTAATAGTTTCTATGAGGTGTACCTTGAAAACGAAAAATATCCTGGCCATATCTTTTTTGGCGACCTTGGCTTTTGTTTTTGGTTCCGTAAATACGGTGAATACGCATGATACCATTTTGATAAAGGGAAACTACGCGTGGGAAGTTAAAGTATTTCCCGCATCGGATTGTAAAGCCACCATCGAAGAAAACGAACATCCAAAGTGTGCCTACCACGTTGTAAAAAAGGGTGAAACTCTTTCGCGTATCGCGGTTCGTTATAGCGCCAAAGATTATCGCATGACAGTTGAAAATATTCTGGCTACGGGTAAAAACCGAACTGAAATCGCCAAACGCGTTACGCCGCGCCTAAAAAAGATTTCTGCCAAAGAAGGACATTGGATTTTTGAAGGGCAAGTTATTTTCCTTCCGCTTTCAACCACTACCGAAATTGCAGCTGCGAAAGCCATGGAGGCGGTTGCAAAAAAATCCGCGCAGGGCGTTCAAAATGTCGGTTTAAGCGAATTAGAACGGGTCATGTGGATTTTTATTGCAGTTCTCGTTTTGGTTATGGTTTATGGGATGATATCGATTTATCGCAAACTAAAAAGATATTCAGCGCCGCGCACTCCGCAGGATAGGGAAAACGCGATCAATCCCAAGGATTGGAAAATGGATGAACAGGATAAAACGGAAGGTCCGGATAAGAAAACAAAGCCATCCGATTGGAATGATTGGGCACCCAAGATCCTACTCATCGGATTTACCCTTTTTGCGCTTACCTCGAACGCTTACGCCGGAGAAATCTCCGGAATACTCATTGATTTCGGATATTTTGGGCTTCTAACGCGGCCCGATTTCATCATGGGTATACTGACAATAGTGTTATCTGTAAAAAATGAAAAATGTTAAACACCGAGTGTTTAACATTACAACTTTATTAAGTTCAAAAAAACGCGGCGTCTGCGGACGTCGCGTTACTCGTTATCAGGAAACTATTGAATATTGAATGAATATCGAAGTCCGACTTCAATAGCGCGCTATTGAAGTCGGACTTCGTTTATTTCGTCCGAAGACGTTTTTGCTTCTTGATCCCCTGTTTCGAGCGAAGTCGAGGGATTGATTCTTAATTCTTGATTATCGTTTTTAACCATTCCTAAAGATATCCTGTGTTCTTTCGGGTCCGTAAAAAGTATTTTGAATTGATAGATTTTCCCGAGTTCTAGCGCTTTGCGCATATACGTTTCGGTCCCAAATTCGGAGATATGCACAAGTCCCTGGATATTTTCGCCAAGGTCGGCAAATGCTCCAAAGGGATTAAATTTGGTGATTTTGGCCTCTACCAGGTCGCCTTTTTTATATTTTTCCGTGGCTTGGGTCCACGGGTCGGGCTTCAATGCTTTTAAGGAAAGAGAAATTTTACCGGCCTGCATGTCAATAATTTTTGCGTTAACGCGGTCCCCCGGTTTTAAAACCAAACGCGGATTTTCAATCAGCGTCCAATCAATCTCGGAAATATGTATCAGTCCTTCCAGCCCGGCTTCGTCAAATTTCATGAATGCTCCGAAATCCACCACGCCGGTGATTTCCCCCTCCACCGTGTCCCCTGTTTTGTATTTGGTAAAAGCAGAGCGCAATGCTTCCTCTTCTTGTCCGCGTTCGGAAAAAATCAATTTATTTTCTTTGGAGTTAACATCTATTATTTTTACTTTCAGGGTTTGGCCGACAATTCTTTGCAGTTCTTGCAAGATTTTTTCTTTTTCGCCGCCATCCACCCGCGGATAATGCGCCGATGTAAGTTGGGAGGTGGGCAGAAACCCCTGGACTCCGTGGGCTTCCAAAATCAGACCCCCGCGGTTGGCCTCCTGCACCGCGAGATCCAGAAGCGCTCCCTCCTGCATGAGGCGGATAAGTTCCACCCATTTTCTGTCTTCACCGGCTTCGCGCAGTGAAAGTTCACGGTAACCCTCTTCGTTGTCAAGTGAGGTAATTTTTACGCTTACCGTGTCGCCGGGTTTTAAAGCCCGCGCCGATTCGCCCGCCGCATAAAATTCCCGGCCGTAAATTACGCCATTGCCAAAAGGCCCCAAGTCCACAAAAATCCTCGGGCCTTTCCGTTCCAAAACTATACCCTCCACAATGTCCCCGATTTTGGGAAATGCTAAAGCTGCCCCGTTTTTTAGCATCTGCTCCATGGGATGGATTGATTTGGGCTTTAAAGCCGCATTTTCTTCAAGGGCATCGTCTGTTAAGGCATTCTTTTGTTTGACAGCCATGTTATTCACAATTTTTACATCATATAGGGTATTAACACATTTGGCAAGCGGGATAAATTGTGCTACAATTAATCGCGAACAGCGCGAATAAAAACGCCTCTGGCGCTTGACGCGAACAGCGCGAACAGAAATATAAACTGTTAGTGCTGTTCGTTACTGTTAGTGCTGTTTATGTTTTCATGGTGATAAATTGGCTCGGACAAGCATGTTTTAAAATCCAATCCGGGGAATTCGTGATGGTTATTGATCCGTTTGCCAAAGAGGTCGGTTTTGCTCCGCCTCGTTTTCGCGCAGACGCGGTTTTGGTTACCCACGCGCATTTTGATCATGCTAATTCCGCTAGTTTGACCGGGGACCCATTTGTGATTACCGGACCCGGCGAATATGAAGTGAAAGGAGTATATGTGGAAGGGATAGAAACGTTTCATGATAACTCGCAGGGCAAGGAGCGGGGCTTCAATACGATTTACCGCATTGAAATGGAAGGACTGCGTTTGGCGCATTTGGGGGATTTTGGCGAAAGCGCCATGCGGGATGAAACCGTGGAGGCGCTGGGCGATATTGATATCCTGATGATTCCGGTGGGCGGACGTTTTACGATTGATGCGGAGGAGGCAGCCAAGGTGGTGAAACAAATAGAACCGCGATACGTAATTCCCATGCACTATAAAATTCCGGGATTAAAAATCGCCATTGATTCTGCGGAGGATTTTTTGAAAGAAATGGGCGCGGCCAAAATTGAGGCGCAGGAAAAATTTGTAATAAAGAAAAAAGATATTGGGGAGGAAGAGAAGACAGAGGTTATTCTGCTTAAACCCGCGTAAATAAACGCACAAAACCCAGATATGCACAAAACCCATTTAGCTAAATTTCTAATTACCTAATTGTCTAATTTCTAATAAAATGTCCAATAAAGAAATTAAGAATTTAGGCCTTAGAAATTTCATTAACACATGAAACCAATTTTGCGAGTTATTGAAATAGTCCGGGATTGGCCCGAAGAAGCGCGCCGCCTGCTGGCGGGCGTGATTTTGGTATGCGCCGCAATTTTCATGTTTTTCAGCTGGGGAGCATCAACTTCTTCGCGGCTGGCGGATTTATCATCCGATGGGGTTTCATCGGTGTTTAACGCCGGAGGCGCTACTCCGATTTCGCCCGAAATTATAGCCGAACTTCCCGTCGGGGCCCGCGAAGCCGTGGGGCCGCTGGCCGGAATTGCGGAATCCATGAAGTCCTCTGCCGAGTTTTTTACCAGCCGTCTGCGTTATGGCGCGCCGCAGGAAAAAAGTATTGGTGCCGGCTGGAACTTGTCATGGATTAAAAATGCCGGACGCGCGGTGAAATCCGCAGCCGCGATTATAGCATCCGAATTTTCCGAACGGACGCGTAATTTACTTAAACCATTTTTGTCAGGGGAAGGAGGAGTTTTTTAAAGATAAATTTCTAATCGTCTAATTCACCTAATTTCTAATAAAATGTCCAATAAAGAAATTAAGAATTTAGGCCTTAGAAATTTTATTAGGTGAATTAGGAATTAGGTGAATTTGGAATTTTTATTCATGTCTGATATTGGCAAAATACAACAAATAGAAATAGTGGATGAAATGAGAGAGTCATACCTTGACTACGCGATGTCTGTTATCGTCGCGCGCGCCCTGCCGGATGTCCGGGACGGTTTAAAACCCGTGCACCGCCGCATTTTATATTCCATGCACGATATGGGCCTGACGCATACGGTTAAATTCCGCAAATCAGCGGCGATTGTCGGCGATTGTCTTGGAAAATATCATCCGCATGGCGACATAGCGGTGTATGACACCCTGGTGCGTCTGGCGCAGAATTTCTCACTGCGCTACACCCTGATTGACGGCCAGGGGAATTTTGGCTCAATTGACGGGGATTCCGCGGCAGCGATGCGCTACACGGAGGCAAGAATGACTCGCATTGGCGAGGAACTTTTACGCGATATTGAAAAAGACACGGTGAATTTCCGGCCCAATTATGACGGAACGCGCCATGAACCGATTGTACTCCCCTCCTCCATTCCCAATTTGATTCTAAATGGCACGATCGGGATTGCGGTGGGCATGGCAACCAATATTCCTCCGCATAATATGACGGAGGTTGTGGATGCGCTTATCCATCTCATCAATCATCCCAAGGTCTCCAATGACGATTTAATGGAGTTTGTGAAAGGACCGGATTTTCCAACCGGCGGAATTATTTTTGATGAAAAAGAAATTCGCGCAACCTATGCCGCGGGCAAGGGCGCGATTTTAAACCGCGGAGTAGCGGAAGTTACCGAAGATGCCAGGGGGCATGCGCAGATTATAATTACCGAAATTCCCTATCAGGTGAATAAAGCCGAACTTATTGAAACTATTGCCAATATGGTGCATGAAAAGCGGCTGGAAGGCATCCGCGATATCCGGGATGAATCGGACAAAGACGGATTGCGGGTCGTGATTGAATTAAAACAAGACGCCCATCCGCAAAAAGTGCTTAACAATCTTTATCAGCACACGGACCTGGAAAAAAGTTTTCATTTGAATATGCTGGCCTTAGTGGATGGAATCCAGCCGCAGGTTTTGTCGTTAAAAAGCGTTCTGGAAGAGTTTGCGAAGCATCGAATAGATGTGGTGACCAGGCGCACGAAATTTGATCTGGCGCGGACGCGCGAGCGCATCCATATTTTGGAGGGTTTGAAAAAAGCGCTGGATAATATTGACCGCGTAATTGAAACCATCAAAAAATCCGCGGATAAAGACGAGGCGCGGACGAATTTGATGAAAAAATTCGGGCTTTCCGAAATCCAGGCGAGTGCCATTTTGGAGATGCGCCTGCAAAGTTTGGCCGGATTGGAGCGCCAAAAAATCGAGGCGGAATTGAAAGAAAAAAATGCGCTGGCGCGTTCATTAGAGGCCCTTCTTAAAGATCCGCAGAAAATCCGCGCCGAAATCATAAAAGAACTCGGAGATATAAAACAAAAATATGGCGACGAGCGCCGGACCAAAGTTGTGAAATCCTCCCCCAGGGAATTTTCCGAGGAGGATTTGATAGCGGATGAAGAAGTGGTGGTGGTGCTGACGCGCGGCGGATATATCAAGCGTATCAAGCCCGAAAATTATCGTATGCAAAAACGCGGCGGCAAAGGGCTGATCGGCATAGAAACCAAAGAGGAAGATGCGGTGGAGCGCCTGATAACTTGCCATACCCATTCGTCTCTGCTTTTTTTCACGGATTCCGGGAAAATTTACGAAGTGCGGGCCTATGAGGTGCCGGAGGGTTCGCGCACGTCCAAGGGCAAAACCATTTTTAACTTTTTGTCCATTGCGCAGGGCGAGCACGTGACCTCAATTCTTGCGGTTCCGAAAAAAGATAAGAAAAAAGACAAGGCCGCCGGATATACCCCGTTACATTCCAAGAATTCATCGTCTCAAAATGGCACGGGTGAAAAATTATCTAAATCGCAGCCGCAAGATCGAAAAAACCATAAGAATGTAACGGGGTATATAGTTATGGTTACGCAAAATGGTATAATAAAGAAAGTGGACTCCTCGGTTTTTGAAAACGTGCGCCGTTCCGGACTCATTGCCATAAATTTGAAAAAAGGAGATGCGCTTGATTTTGCGGAACTTACCACCGGCTTTGATGAATTGATCCTTGCCACCAAACAGGGTCAAGCCATTCATTTCAAAGAAACCGATGTGCGGCCCATGGGCCGCACCGCCGCCGGAGTTAAAGCCATCCGGCTCAAGAAAAATGATTTGGTTGTCGGCATGGGCGTAGTCAATAACCAGCCCGCCCTGAGTCGAGTCGAAGGGTTACCTACTACTGGCAACCAGAGATTATTGGTAATTATGGATCAGGGCTACGGCAAGCAAACGCTTATTAAGCAATATAAAATTCAGCGTCGCGGAGGATCCGGAATCAAAACAGCCAAAGTAACTTCCAAAACCGGATCCGTGGTCGGAGCATATGTCATTGGCGCCGAGGAGACCGAACTCATTGCAATTTCCCGCAAAGGCCAGGTTATTCGTACTGGACTTTCTTCCATTCCGACTTTGGGACGCGCAACCCAGGGAGTAAGAATTATGAAATTGAATCCCGGGGACGCGGTGGCGTCGATAACTACATTATGACGAGTATCAAGTATTAAAAATCAAGTATTAAGGACGGCCTTAATACTTAATACTGGATACTTATTACTTACTACTGTGGATTCTTCTCCATCATTTCTTGATCCAGAAAAAGTTGTCAAGCAATTTAATTTGTCTGCGGGGGATCACGTTGCGGATTTTGGCGCCGGGCACGGGTACTTAACAATTCCCATGGCGCGGATCGTGGGCGGGGACGGTAAAATTTTCGCGCTTGATATCCAGAAAAATTCCCTGGACATGATTCGTTCCAAGGCGCGCCTCGAACATTTGCTTAATATCGAAACTATTTGGTCGGATCTGGAGGAGCCGCAAGGGTCGCATATCAAGGCCGGTTATATTGACTTTGCGGTGATCGCAAATATCTTGTTTCAGTTGGAAAATAAAAATACGGTTTTTAACGAGGCCTATCGGATTTTGCGCAAGGACGGAAAATTGGCCGCTCTGGAATGGGAGGGAACATTGCAAAGTTCGCTTGGTCCCCCCCTGGAACTCCGCATCCCCAAAGAAGAAACCGTGCGTCTGGCAACCGATGCCGGATTTAAATTGGAACGGGAATTTGACGGAGGAACGCACCACTATGGATTATTGTTTAAGAAACAATAATCCATAAATTCGAAGCACAAAATCTAAAATCCTAAACAAATTCTAAATGATTAAAATCTCAAATTCCAAACGCGTTTCTATATTTAGAATTTAAAATTTAGGGATTGTTTCGAATTTCGATATTAGGATTTCGAATTTTATAGCATTATGGCTGATCAAAAAACAATAGTTTACGCAGTGTTCGGGGTTGTGGGGCTTATTGTGGTCCTGCTGGTTTTCGGTTTTTTGTTCGGCCGGGAAGAATCCGAGTCGCTTTCGGCCGATCTTAAATTTTGGGGCTACGGAGATGATGAGTATGTTTGGCGCGACATAATTTCCGGCTATGCCGAAAAATATAGCGGTTCTTCGGTTACCTATACGCGCCTGAATGACCAGACATATGAGGACACGATTGTGAACCGTTTGGCCGCCGGGACGGGCCCGGATATTTTTATGTTAAAAAATACCGCGGTGGTTAAGCATGCGGATAAGATTGTGCCCCTGCCCCAGGATTATTTCCAATTCTATCCAAAGGACTTTAAGAAAACCTTTGCGGATATTGCTACCGACGAATTGCTCGCCGGACCGCAAAATGCGTTTTTGCGTTTGGACAGCGAGCAAATAGTCGGATTCCCGCTTTATGTTGACGCACTGGCGCTTTTTTATCATAAGGATCTTTTTAATAGTTCCGGTATCGCGACTCCTCCGGTAACCTGGGATGATTTGCTTGAAGCGTCAAGAAAAGTGACTAAACTCGCCTTTGGAGGCGGGATTGAAAAAGCCGGTGCCGCCTTGGGAACATATGCCAATGTGGAGCGCGCTTTTGAGATTTTAAGTTCGCTCCTTATGCAACAGGGAAGCCCTATTATTGACCGTCGCACCAAAGACGTCCGGCTGGATGCGGCCGCCAGCAATGTTTTACAGTTTTATACGTCATTTTCCAATCAAACCAAGCAAAATTATTCCTGGTCCGGACGCATGCCTAATTCCTTTGAGGCGCTGGCGCGCGGAGATGCGGCCATAGCATTCGGCACTGCCACCGATATGCAAAGAATTCTGGCCAAAAATCCCCATTTGCGCCTGGGAATCGCTGTCTTGCCCCAGCGCAAGGGATCCACTGTGTCGGTTACCCAGGGTGAATATGCGGTTTTGGCGGTGTCGCGTCTTTCCCCGAATCCCTTGGCCGCCTGGCAATTCATCCGCTATGCCACAGATCCGGAACAATCCCAAAAATACTTGGAAAAAACCTTGCGCGCTCCGGCGCGCCGCGATCTGATCGCCAAAGGAACATCCTCCGAGGCACTTGACGTGTTTTATCGTTCAGCCCTTATTGCCAAAAGTTGGCCGGTGCCGGATGAGCGCAGAACCAAATTTATTTTTCAGGATGCGGTAGAATCAATACTAAGCGGGGCATCGGACCCGTCCCGCGCCGCCCAGAATTTGTCCCAGCAATTACAGTTATTATTGCCGAAGTAGCTTGAAAACGCACAAAACTCAGACATGCACAAAACCCATTTAGCTAAATTTCTAATTACCTAATTGTCTAATTTCTAATAAAATGTCCAATAAAGAAATTAAGAATTTAGGCCTTAGAAATTTTCTTATATCCGCAGTTGTTTTGTTTGTATTTTTGCCTATTCTCGCAGATGCCGCTTTAGTTCCGGAATGTCTTGGGACTAAGAAAGGTGGAGCTGCTGATGGCTCGGATGATATTCAAGTTGCCGGCTATTGCACCATCTGCGATCTTTTTGTTCTTATCCAAAATATTTTAAGATTTGCCTGGATCTATATTGCCATGCCTTTGGCGGCCCTAATGTTGGCTTACGGCGGGTTTATGATGCTTGTGCCAGGCGTTAGTGGCGAAAAAGGAGCCGCCTCTGTTTCTAAAGGCAAAAAAATAATCACCAACACTCTTATCGGGATTGCTATTGTTTTTCTGGCTTGGCTGGGCATAGACACAATTATAAAAACCATGGGCGGATTTCAATATGGTGGAGACAGCCAATTTGGCTTCTGGAATCAAATCAATTGCACCGCCGCTCCGATTACGATTGGGGGTGGTGATACGGGTACTGAAACTGGTACCGAAACCGGCACGGGGACGGGACCTTTGGCGGGAAAATTAAGTCATGCACAAGCGCTTTCGCAATTAAATGCCGCTGGAATAAATGTTACGTCTTCAGGGAATTGTTCTGATAAAAATAATAAGAATTGTACATCACTTGACGGGATACAACAATCAACCATAAATGAAGTCATACGTTTTAAAAATAGTTGCGCCGGGTGCACAGTTACTATTACGGGAGGAACAGAAATTGGCCATGAAGCAGGCGGAATATCGCATGCGACTGGCAGAAAAATTGATATCGATGCGACTTCCCAGATACGCAGTTATATCACCAACCCCGTTAACAGATATACTGACGCGGGAATTCGAGCAAGTGACGGCGCAAAAATGTATCGTGCTCCTAACGGCGCAATTTATGCAGATGAGGGAAATCATTTTGATATAGTTGCGCCGCTTTAAGTGGAAAAGCCGAGTTTGCGGCTAACCCCCGGCGAAGAGTATTATATAATCATGGATTACATTACCTCCGCATTCGTTATATACGTGATGTGTTTTTACATCGTAACGGATGAGCTTACATTGTTGGATTAAAGGCAAACACGAATAAAAAACTAATTCATTTAACGAATATTCGTTTAGATTCGTTCTTGATATTCGTTTTTTATTCGCGTATACACATGTGGAAAAACCCCTTGCTTTTAGGCGTATTTTCGGCTATACTGTTGGTATCAGCTCCTTTTGGCTTTATTACTGCCCAAGGCAACATACCCAATCCTATAAAATACGATAATTTCCCCGAACTTTTGCTGGCCATTACCACGGCTGTACGCAATATAGGAATGGTTTTGGCGGTTCTGGCTATAGTGATTATCGGGTTTAAGTTTATTCAGGCCTCGGCCGCCGGCAACGAAGGAGGGATCAAGGAGGCGCGTAAATACTTTTGGTGGGTGCTTATCGGAACCGCGGTGGTGGTTGGGGCGTCGGTAATTGCCGAGGCGGTGATCAATTTTGTGAAAGGAATTTAAATGTGATGCCAATCCAATGCGAATTTAATGCCAATCTACCAATTGCCAATGATTATTCTTCGAGTGAAATCGAGAAGACACCTTTATTAAATGTATATTCTCGACAGGCTCGAATAGTAATAATTTGCAATTCGCCAGATTAGTATTTCATTTGTAGATTGGCATCACTGCTTCAAAAGGTCGAATCTGAATACATATTTAATAGTTTATATTTAAATGTCAAAACTTGTTAAATTATCAGTAATCGCATCAGTTCTGTTCCCGTTGGCGGCCGCGGCGCAACCCGTTCCTGCTAACGTAAATTCCATTATCTTGACTGTTGGCAATACGGCTAATCTTGTTATCGGGGCTGGCAGTTATGGCTGCGGCCTGGGGAATCACCCAGCTTTTGATTCAATATGTTGGACCCGGAACCGCTCCGCCGACCTTTGTGAAGCCGCCGACCGTCTAGTGGCAAAGATATGTGTTTTAGCTTATTATTTTGTGCAATCTGGGGATGTTTCAACATCCCCAGATTGCTATGCCAAGCAGTGAAAATTCGAATTTCTACTGCCTGGTATGGATTGTAGAGATTTTTAAGATCATGAAGCAATTTTTTGCAATTTTGCTAATAACAGCGATTCCGGTTTTTGTTTCGGCTAAAACCATCAATGATATTGTTACGGCCGTACAGACTGGAATTGTGAATCCGGCCATCAATTTTTTGCTGGCCGCGGCCTCCGCGGTGTTTATGTACGGAATAATTCAGTATCTGATCGGATCCCAGGGAGATCAGGCCAAACTGGATAAGGGCAAAAAAATCATGTTTTGGGGCATCATCGGGATGTTTATTATGGCGTCGGCCTGGGGAATTGTAAGAATTTTGTGCAATTTTTTCGAAACATGCAGTTAAAATTTATCAGAATTTTTTTAGCAGTTCTGTTTTTGCCCTTATTTGCGCAGGCCCAAACCTTTGGCGAGATTTTCAGCAAAATGGCAAGCACCGCCAATTTAATTGTCGGCGCTCTTTTTGTGATATCTACCGTAGTGTTTTTCTGGGGCGTGGTGAAATTTATTGCCGCCTCTGACAATCCCCAGGAACGCCAAAAAGCCAAAGCCATACTTTGGTGGGGAATTATCGGCATGGCTGTTATGGCCTCGGCTTGGGGTATTGCTTTCATCCTCAAAGAGTATTTTCAAATCGGAAATCAACAGCCACAATTTCTTACCCCGCCCGCCTTAACGCCCATACCTTTACCAGGTTAGTTTATATAGTTCAACAATTGTTAAACACTGAGTGTTTAACAATTGTTGGAGTGAGGATTCCATTCTATTTTAAAACCACGGGTAGAAGAATCCATGATTCTTCCGTCCCGTGGTTTTGTTTCTGACTGCCGCGTTATGGCCAGTATCCGCGGCGGCTACGATTACGGATCCCCTCCAGGTAATAATGCCATCCGGTGCCGTATCCGCTACGGTATCCGTTCTCGCATGACTCCCGCAATGGGAGTGATGAATAACTGCGGCAGTAGCTTCTGTGGGTATCCAGGAATCCATTGATTCCCCGTTGATACCCATGCTCACGCGCTTGGTGATACACGGTATTTTGGTAATCGCTTTCGCGCCGCCTTTTTCCCTCATCGCACGCCATTCGTTCCTCGCTTCCCAATGGGAAGCGGGAGCAGTTTATGCGGTACGTATAGCGAGAACTGTAGCCGTAGTCGCGGTACCCATAATCATATTGGTACCCATATCCGCCGCTGTCTATCCCGAAGTCAAAACTTCCCCGGATGCATCCCGTTAAACTAAACAATAATGCCAATCCAGCCACAACCCAAATAGCCAGCCTAAGCAATAATGTCAATCCGGCCGCAGCCAAACTAGCCAGCCACTCAATTTTTCCGTTCATCTCACGATCCTCCTTTTGTTCAAGATCTATATTTACATTATATCACAAATATAGTATAAAATCAAGGGGTTGGAATTTTAGCGTATTTTTGCTATTCTTGCAAATATAATATATAGGCATAGAGGGCAGGTGGTGAAATGGCATACACGCAGGGTTTAGGACCCTGTGCCGCAAGGCGTGAGGGTTCAAATCCCTCCCTGCCCAGAGCAGAAGTCGCCGATGTAGCTCAGCTTGCCCTCCCACCTTTGCCAACGTAGCTCAGTCGGCAGAGCAACTCCATGGTAAGGAGTAGGTTGTCGGTTCGATTCCGACCGTTGGCTTTAAAGGTGGGAGGGTGAACAGAGCAACTCCATGGTAAGGAGTAGGTCGTCGGTTCAATCCCGACCATCGGCTTAAAAATTTCATGACGGCGTCGCAAGCGCCACCATTAAAAAATGCTAACGTGAGTTAACAGGCGGTTGAGAATGCTTATTTTCAGTCATTATTAAAGCGAGGAAAGTGCTTTTGAAAACACTGGGAGGCCGAGCGGCCATGGTTCGCGCGTGATTGCGCGAGAGCGAGGCCGACCCGTGATGAGCGCCGACGCGGCGGGTCGGCGCGAAGATTTTCAAAAGCATTTTCCGAGCGATTAGTTGTGTCTGAAAATCAAATGTTCGAAAACCGCTATTGCGAATAAATCTATGCCTCAACCCAATTTAATTCGTATGCAGTGCACCGTATGCAAGCGTTATAATTACTGGACGCGGAAAAATATCCGCAAAGTGGAACGTAAATTGCAGTACAAAAAATACTGCAAATGGTGTCGAAAGCATACGTCGCACAAAGAAGCAAAGAAAACCTAACATTTTGCGCGGCAAAATGTTTTAGGGGGTATAGTGAAACGGCATCATGACGCTCTCCAAAAGCGTTGTTCTAGGTTCAAATCCTAGTGCCCCCGTGTACGAACGCTGGTCCGGCGAGAAAAAAAACTCTTGGTCTGACATTTTGTTTCCTCTCCGCTCATTGATTTATATTTGTTTCATCGTTCTGGCGCCGATTGCGGCATTTGGGCTGGCGGTAGAACAGCTTACAACCGGCGGACTGCTGCCCGCCGAAGTTGCCGCCGCAAGTGATCGGTTGTTCAAATTAGACGGCGCAATTTTCTCTCGGGCCATACCTTTTTGGTTTCAGGAGAGCGGAAGCATCCAGAAGCCGATATTTGATTTTTTAGCTCCGCTCATCATTAATGCGTATTTTTATCTTTCGCTCGTAATTCCGATATTTTTTATAATTTTTTTGTTGCGGGATGGAAAAATATTTTCCCGTTTTTTGACCACTTTTTTTATCTGTATGATTTTAAGCGTGCCTTTTTCGGGAAAATCCGCATATTGCCCGAGAATGCGGAACGTAGATTTTTGCCGATTACCACATTTCCCAGTATGCACATTGCTTGGGCAACAGCGATTTTGTATTTTGGCCTGCGTCTCGGGCGATCATTTGCGTTTTTTTTAATTCCTTACTACGCGCTCAATTTTATCGGTTCGTTCTATACGCTTCAGCACTATGTGGTTGACGGTATTGCGGGAATTGTCGTCGGTTTTATCGCGATAGCAATCGCGTCATGTTTTATAAGCGAGTCGCCTCCATATATTGAGCGCATTCGCGCGTTGATCCTCGGAGACATACAACAGTTTATTTTTTTGATATCCAAATGATTTATATTTATTTGTTTTCAATTATCGTGCTGGTTATCGGCGCAGCTGTGTTTTTATGGTTTTTGGTTTGGACCGTAATCATCGGGGATATCCGCGGGGCTCCGTTTGTTGCCTCCCGTCGCGATAAAATCAGGCTGATGTGCGATTTGGCCGGAATTCGGTCAGGTTTGCGAGTTGTGGATTTGGGTTCCGGGGATGGTGCGATTTTATTTGAGGCGGCGCGTCGTGGCGCAGACGCAATCGGCCTTGAAATAAACCCGTTTTTGGTATGGTTTTCGCGTATTCGCGCAAAACGCCTAGGTTTACGCGATAAAATAACCATTTTACGGCAGGATTTTTATTCCTATCCTTTGGGCGAGGTGGATGCGGTTTTGGTCTATCTATGGCCGGAAACTATGGATCGCCTGCGCGATAAATTTTTGCGCGAATGTCGGCTCGGAACTAAAATAATATCCAACGCCTTTCCCATAAAGGGGTGGAGGGCTATAATGGAGAAAGATGATGTATTCGTATATGAGATAAAATAATTGCTATGGATGAAAAAATTTATTTAATTGTAGAAAAATATCTTCACGAAAAAGGATTGTCCCACGACATTGCCGCTACTTTCGAGGATGTTTTGATTATTGACCAAAAATCCGACATTCCTTCGCGCAGTTCCATTAAAGACACCCGTTCGCGCCTGGCTAGGGATTTTTTTCTGAATATTCCGGTGGTTTCCGCCAATATGGATACCGTGACTGAATCGCAGATGGCAATCGCTTTAGCTCGTTTGGGCGGCATCGGATTCATCCATCAATTTCTTCCGATCGAGAAGCGGGTGCGGGAAATTGAAAAAGTTAAGCGCGCGGACAGTGGCATCATTGAACGGCCATTTACCGTGGGGCCGGATTTAAACCTGCGCGCGGCGCGCGAGATGATGAAAAAATGGCAAGTGTCAGGACTTTTGGTTGTTGATTCGGATACCCAAAAACTTGTAGGCATTCTAACTTCGCGCGATGTGCGTTTTGAAGATGCGGAGGATAAAAAAGTTGCGGAGATTATGACTGAAATGCCGCTAATCACCGCGTTATCTGGAACAAATTTGGAGCAGGCGCGCGTTATCTTGAAAAAAAATAAAGTAGAGAAATTGCCCCTGGTGGATGAAGAAGGACATGTTGTCGGATTAATTACCGCCAAAGATATTTTAAAAATAGAGCAGTATCCCTTGGCGCTACGCGATCCAAAGGGCCGGTTGTCAGTTGGCGCCACGGTCGGCGTATCGGGTGACTTTTTGACAGACGCAGCAGCGCTTGTTGAGGCAGGAGCTGACGTTATTTTGGTGGATACGGCGCGCGGATTTTCTACGCGGCTTGAGGATGCGGTTACGCGGCTCAAAAACGAACTTGGCGCGGATTTTCCGGTTGTTGCCGGAAATGTTGATACGCCGGAAGGCGCTTTAATGTTGATTCAAGCCGGAGTAGATGCGGTAAAAGTAGGCATCGGGCCTGGTGCGGTTTGTAAAACCCGGGAAGGGCCCGGGGTCGGTATGCCGCAATTGACAGCCGTGGCCGAATGCGCTGCCGCGGCCAACGCGCATGGGGTTCCGATAATTGCGGATGGCGGAATTCGAGGAGGATCGGATTTTTGTAAGGCGCTGGCCGCCGGAGCATCTTCGGTCATGATGGGATGGATTTTTGCCGGATGCGAGGAAACGCCCGGGGAGCAGTTTTACGAGGACGGAGAAAGGTGGAAGATTTATCGCGGCTCGGCTTCGCTTGAATTTCAAATTTCCCGAGTTGACCGCGATGAATCGGAAAAACTGCGCGCGCCTGAAGGAGTGCCGCGTCGCGTTCGGTATCGTGGAGAAGCCAAAGGGGCGGTGGAGGAACTTATGGGGGCATTGCGCTCCTCCATGAGCTATGTTGGCGCCTGGACTTTGGAAGAATATCGGCGCGTTGCCAAATTCCGGAGGCAAACGGCATCCGGTTATACCGAAGGCAAACCGATTTGATTCGCTATAGCGATTTTCGGCAATTTCTTTTACAGACACGCAAAAATTTCCCTGCGAGAAATTTTTCTCAGGACTCGGCATTGCTCTTTCCGCCTCTCGGCGGAAATCCATGCCCGCAATACCTCGTCATGGTCTGTAAAAGAAATTGCCAAAACCGCATGTATGCCTGTTTATAGGATGTTATTAAGTGTAGGAACTAGTCGCGTTGTTCACAGTTCCTGCGGATAAAAATAATTGATAAGTTGTTCCATTGGAGTACGATTGTTGATGCCTTTATGCGGTTT
>Ga0075966_103_pt3 | contig 25924 bp, 28 predicted proteins | sample RifGroA2_FD_67992 | JGI IMG/M metagenome (GOLD analysis project Ga0075966, IMG submission 67992) | Parcubacteria bacterium GW2011_GWA2_45_30
ATACTACTTCTGACGCCAATGAAACAATTTTTGTGAACCCTCTTTCCCTAAGTTCCCGCGGAACCGGTCCGAAGACGCGCCCGCCTTTCGGCTCCGATCCTTCAAGCACTACCGCCGCGTTATCGTCAAAACGCACGTAAGTGCCGTCTTTACGACGATAAGAGGCCCGCGTCCTTATAATAACAGCATGCACCACGTCCTTTTTTTTCACCGCCTTGCCCGGTTCTGCAATTTTGACCGAAGCCACAACCTTGTCTCCAATCCTCGCATAACGGTGACGCGACCCTCCGACTACCTGAAAAACCTGGAGCAAAACTGCTCCGGAATTATCGGCAACTTTTACCATGGAACGAAGTTGGATCAAGACTTTCAGCTTTTAGTTTTTAGCTTTTAGGAGCTAATTTCCTAAAACCTAACGCCTAAAAACTTTTTCAAACTTAATCATCATTTGAGGGGTGGACACTTTCGTCTTCGCCCGCCACGGAAACACGCTTTACCAATTCCGTCACTTTCCACCTTTTATCTTTAGAAAGCGGTCTTGTTTCCTGAATAATGACCACGTCACCGGCCCTATATTCTCCTTTTTCATCATGCGCTTTAAACTTTTGCGTCATGCGAAAATACTTCCCGTATTTAGGATGTTTTTTTAAGCGATCCACCCGCACCACAAGGGTCTTTTGCATTTTATCGGATGTAACTATGCCTTTTAATTTCCTCATTGGTCGCGAACAGCACAAACAGTTACTACTCACGAACAGCGCGAACAGATTATACTGTTAGTGCTGTTCGTTCCTGTTCGTACTGTTAGTGTAGTAATGTCATAATTCTCGCAATATCTTTTTTCACCGCCGCCATCTCCTTTACATTTTTGATCTTTTTCTGATGCAAGAGCGGACGCAACTCATCCAGTCGCGCGCGTTTTTCCTGCAGTAATTCCTGCAATTCTTCCTTTATTTTTTGACGTAATTCGGATGTTTTCATACATTTAGAAACTGCGCTATTTTCTAACAATCTTGGTCTTAATCGGCATCTTGTGCGCAGCCAGGCGTAACGCTTCTTCGGCGATATCAGGCGATACGCCGTCTATTTCAAAAAGAATTTTGCCTGGGCGCACCGGTACCACATAGTGATCCACCGCGCCCTTTCCCCCGCCCAATGTCACCTCCGGAGGTTTTTTAGTAATGGGTTTGTCGGGAAAAATACGAATCCAGATTTTTCCTCCTCGCTCAACGTAACGCGTCATGGCGCGCCGCGCCGCTTCAATTTGGCGCGCAGTGATCCAACGCGACTCAAGGCCTTTCAGGCCATATGATCCGAATGCCAAATTAACGGAACGGTGTTCCACTCCTTTCGTTCTACCTTTTTGCCACTTGCGATGTTTAACCTTTTTGGGCTGAAGCATGCCAATTTTGTCAAAATTTTGAAGCGAAACTTGTTTCGTGAACAAAATTTCGCCACAAAATTGAGCACCCCGCACTTAAATTGCAAATGTATTGCAGGATTGACTTTTTAATAAGTGATGCCTGGTCTACACCGGCGAGGCGCGGGGCCGAATAGGCCATTCCGCTCAAAGAGCGGAAATCGTTATTCACTCAAGCGCCTCGCGATCCGTTACCTTCGCAATTTAAGTGCGGGGTTCTCAAAACTACAACTAAATTTTCTTCGCCTTATGGCTAGAAAATTTAGGTAGTTTTGGAAAAGATATCTCCTTTATATATCCAGACCTTTATCCCGATCGTCCCATATGTGGTATACGCCGTACGATGAGCAAAATCAATATTAGCCCGTATGGTCTGCAAAGGAATCCTGCCTTTTTTTAACCATTCGGTGCGCGCAATTTCATTGCCATCCAGACGCCCTTTTCCGGCAATTAAGGCGTGAGTTTCGGGGGCGCGCACCTCTTCAATGGTGAGTTTCAACTCTTCTTTTTGAACAGACAAGCTTTTAAATCTTTTGCGAATTTTAGCAAGGTAGGCGGCGATCTCGGTTTTTAATTTCTCTGATCCCTCCCCTCCGCGCCCGATAAGTATTCCGGGACGAGACGTCTTAACAAAAACACGGATGACATTGGGGGCGCGTTCAATTTCAACCGCTTCAATATAGTTTTTACGCAACTTTTTTTCAAGCCATTCGCGTAGCAAAGCGTCTTCGCGTAAATATTCATAAAATTTATGAGCCCGAAACCAGCGCGATTTCCAATTCGTCGCCTGCCCGATTCTAAATATATATGGATGAACTTGATGGGTCATCTATCGCGAACAGCGCGAACAGTTACTACTCGCGAACAGCGCGAACAGTTAAAATTCTGTTAGTGCTGTTCGTTCCTGTTCGTGCTGTTAGTGCTTTATATCGCCTTCCTGTTGAATACTCTTCTTACGAAGTTAATCGGCTTTGACTTCCAGGCTCGACTTTTTTTCGACTCTTGGCCGCGCTCAAAGCGCCGTTCTTTTTCGGGCGTTTCGGAAAATTCGCGCGGTGCCGCCTTTTCTTCGGTCGCAATACTGTTGGCCACTACTGGCTTGGATCTGGAAATAACAGTTTTTTTGTCACGCGATGCCAGAATCAATGAAATATGACTCGTTCGTTTCCGGATTGGCGCGGCGCGCCCAAACGCGCGGGCGCGAAAACGCTTGAAAACCTCTCCTCCATCTACCCGGATTTCGCTAACATACAATCCATCGCGGGACAATCCAAAATTATGAACGGCATTCGCAACAGCCGAGCGCAGAAGTTTTGAAACGGGTTCGGATGACCGCTTAACAAGATTAGCAAGCTCCGTTTCTGCGCGCCCGACATCCATACCCCTTATCAGGCTGGCTACGAGCCGGACTTTGCGCGGAGCTATATGCAGATTTTTTAAACTCGCTTTTATCTCCATAATGTGATGCCAATCTACAAATCTTATGCAAATCCACAAATTGCGAATCATTACTATTCGAGCCTGTCGAGAATATACATTTAAGGTATCTTCTCGATTTCACTCGAAGAATATTTATTCGCAATTCACCAGACTCGCATTAAATTCGCATAGGATTGGCGTCATTGCTTACTTCTTCTCCGTGGCGGCTTTGGCTTTTTCCGCCTCGGCCGTAGCGGCTTTTTGTTCCATTTCTCTTTGCATCTTGCCGCCATGACGAATAAATTTTCTCGTAGGAGAAAATTCTCCGAGCCGATGACCGACCATATCTTCCGAAATCTGAACCTCAACGAAAGTTCTGCCGTTATGCACGCCGAAAAGATATCCTACCATTTCTGGCGTAATCATAGAAGCACGCGCCCAGGTTTTTATCACGGCTTTGGAACCCGCTCTGATACGGGACATGTGCTTCAATATAGACGGATGAATGTAGGGACCCTTTTTTAAACTTCTACTCATATTAAAAATATGCTTACAGCGAGTGTATAACTATTTTGAAACAATGGGAGGACGAAATTGCTTGGTTCTCCGACTTTAGTCGGAGAAATTTCGTCCGACCCTTAGTGAGCGAGCTGCTGGAGCGAGCGAATCGTGTTTCAAAATAGTGATACCGAGCCAATTATTTTTTTCGTTTCGAAAGAATGTATTTATCCGACTTTTTCCTTTTTTTCCTGGTTTTCACTCCTCGAGCGGGTTTTCCCCATGGAGTCGCGGGTCCGCGCCTGCGTCCGGTGAGTGTCCGTCCCTCACCCCCGCCATGAGGATGATCTACCGGATTCATGGCAGTACCCCTGACTGTTGGCCGCACGCCCATATGCCTCATCCTGCCGGCCTTCCCATAAGTCATAACGCCATGCTCCTCATTGGAAAGCGCCCCTACGGATGCCCAGCTGAAATTTGAAATAATGCGAACTTCTTTTGAAGGAAGCGCCAGATGCGTATATTCTCTTTCTTGCGCAAGAACAGTGGCGTAAGATCCGGCCGAACGCACAAGCTGGGCGCCGCGACCCCCAGCCAATTCAATATTATACACAAAAGTTCCAACCGGGATATTTTTTAACGGCAGGCGATTTCCAACCTCAACCGGAGCATGCTCGGATGTAATAATTTTGCTCCCCACCCGTAAACCTTGCGGGGCCAGTATGTAGCGCTTTTCTCCATCGCCATACGCCAGAAGCGCTATAAAAGATGTGCGGTTCGGATCATATTCAACCGATAAAACTTCCGCCGGAATATCATGCTTATCATACAAAAAATCAATCTCGCGCCACAAACGCTTCTCGCCTCCGCCTTTGTGGCGGGTCGTAATACGCCCGAATGAATTCCTGCCCACGTCGCGTTTTCTGCCACGGGTTAGGGACTTTAATGGTTCCGCCACGGTAAGTACGGATTTATATTCCGCGGTTTCCATCTGACGCCGCGCGGATGATGTTGGGTTATATTTTTTCATTTATCGCGAACAGCGCTAACAGTAGCGAACAGCGCTAACAGTTTTTCTGTTCGTGCTGTTCGTATATAAGCTGTTCGTGCTGTTAGTGTTTTATTGGATTTCAATGCTTTGTCCTTCTTTCAGCGTCACCACCGCTTTTTTAAAACCCGATCGCCATCCTACCTGACGGCCGCGCATGCGTTTTTTCTCGGGCGCCATCAAAACCGCGACCTTTTTGACCAAAACCCCATAACGCGCCTCCACCGCTTGTTTCACTAAATGTTTATTTGAACCGGATGATATTATAAATATGTATTTATTTTCTCCGCCGGCATTGGCCGATTTTTCGGTGATATGCGGACGCGTAATCACTCCCCAAACAGCCTTTCCGGGCTTTTTATTCACCACTGCGGGTAGAGCCGATTCCTCCGATTTTGCCGAAACCGGTTTGGCGGAGAATTTATTCTCTTCCTCTTGAACTTCGGGGTCTTTTTTCCCTTTGAATACCTTACTAAATAATGACATAAAATTATTTAAAAACTTTTAATACGTCTTTGGGTATAAGTATATAGCGATACTGCAATACCTCATGCGCATTCAAATTTCGCGCCTCATTCATACCTACGCGAGGAAGATTACGAAGTGCTTGCTTTAAATCTTTACTTTTTTCTGGAAGCGCCACCAAAGTCCTGGTTTTCACGATATTTTCTAACGTATCCGCATGCGATAAATTCTTAAATAATTCTGCCGCATGCCGAGTTTTTGCCTCTGGAAATTTCAAATTCTCCAAAATAATTATTTCATTGTCTCGCGCCTTAGCCGAAAGCGCGGTAAAAAGCGCCTTTTTAGCCATCTTCTTGTTGATTTTTTTATGGTAACTTTTTTCTTTCAAGGGGCCGTGCGTAACTCCTCCTCCAATCCAAAGGGGTGAACGAATTGATCCATGGCGCGCTCTCCCAGTGCCTTTTTGCCGCCAAGGTTTACGTCCTCCGCCCCTAACCTCGCTCCTACCCTTGGCATGCGCCGTGCCCTTCTTGGTTGTATATCTTGACTTTCATAATCATTATCTTTATACTGGACTCAGCACTTTAACTGAGGCACTATAAATGAAAAACTACTCTTTCCTAACGCTATTTTTATTAATCATTGGCTGCGCACCAGCATGGAAAGAACCTTCAGAGGTCACTCGCATAGATGGGCGAACATTTAACTGTGATCAAGGTTTATATGTCATTTCCTCCCCTGATCCACTCAACCGCAAAGTTATTTGTTACCAGGGAACAACCAAAATTGATATTCCGTGGGATTCGGTACGTGAACTCAAGCGGCTCACTCCCTAATAAATTTTTCTCCGCGACCTCATGGTCGCTTTTTTTATTACCCTCGTATTTCAACAAGTGTTCCTCGCCTTCCGGGAATCGCGCCTTTTATCGCCAACATATTATTTTCTAAATCAACTTTCGCAATTTTCAAATTTCTCACCGTTACTCTGTCGCTTCCCATGCGCCCGGCCAAGCCGTGACGCTTCATAACGCCTTGAAATCCCTTGCCTTTTGAGACTCCACTAACCTTTACTTTGTCGCCCTCTTTAAATAAGTCCGCCCTTAACAGGGATCCGATCCCTGTCTCTACAGGGATCGGATCCCTGTTAAGACGAAATTCCCGCACATATCTAAAATTCCCTAAATTTTTGAAAAGCCCTTGCTGTGGTTTTTTAATATTTTTTGCTTTTCTCTCGCCAAACCCCACCTGCACCGCCTCATACTTGTCTTTTTCTTTGGTTTTTATCTGCAAAACCACATTAGGAGTTGTCCGCACCAAAGTTACCGGTACCACATTGCCGTCTTTATCGAAAATCTGTGACATACCAATTTTTTCTCCGAGGACAAATTTCATAATAAACAAAAAACCGGATCCCCCGGTATACACCGAAATGGGATTAAATTTTTTAACTAAAAGGTCAAAAAGTCTTTAATTCCATGCTTGACAACTAAGCATACTACTCCCCGACAACTTGGGAGTGAACGACTTTGAATCGCTCAAGATTCGCCCCAAACTTTCAGGCCGAGACTTGAATGATCCAGAATTTATAAACTCACCCGCCTTGGCTACCCTTCTCAAATAGAACCCGTAACGGTTTCTGCGGAATTTCTTTCCATCGCGCGACAAGCTCTTCATCTAATTTTTTCGTTGCTTCTCCAAGTATATGACGCAATTCGTCACGTCTGACCGTATAATCATCAAGTTGCCTGCGTGAAATCCGTAAATTATCATAATCTAACGGTCCGTATAGCTTTGTTTGAAGATCACTATACTCTTCAATTAACGAACTTTCATTTTTATTTGGCGCTCCCTCTCCCGGCATATTTTTGAAAAAAATTTATTTTCCTGCGACCTTGATCTAAATTTTTGCTTCTATTTTTTTTAACGCTTTGGGCCGCTTTTTCGTCTATTTTTGAAATCTTTTCCCTCTTTTACCTTAGCATATTTATTAAAAAATCGCAAAAATGCCGGAGAACAACGAGAACACAAATCTACAGCTCCCCACTGAATACCGTAAGTATGCACTGATGTACTTCCTTTTTCCAAAGGCTTTTGAATTACTTTTTTACACCTATCGCATTTTGCTAAATTCATATTTATTACGTCTTAACGTGAACGACGCTAAGTCGAGCTTAACTCGACGAAGCGCTACCATAAGAAAACCCTAAGCGAGCCAAAACGGTTTTTGGCATTTAATTTTTTGCAATGGGAGGCGAGACAGCTTGGTCTCGCGCGAGACGCGCGAGTGTCTCGCCGACCCTGCAGGCCGCCGCAGGAGCGGCCGAAGCCTTGCAAAAAATGAAGTGCCGGAAACCCGAATCAGCGAGCGACTACATCATTTTTATCTCAATATCCACTCCCGCCGGTAAATTCAAGTTGGTCAGCGCATTAATCGTCCGCGGCGTGGGATTCATAATATCAATCATGCGTTTATGCACCCGCATTTCAAACTGTTCCCGCGCGTTTTTGTGCACAAAACTTGAACGGTTCACGGTATATTTGTGGGTCTCGGTGGGCAAAGGCACCGGCCCCACCACCTCCGCGCCATTTCGAACCGCGGTTTCCACAATCTGTTTTACGGAATTATCAATAATCTTCGCGTCATAGGCCCGAACTCTGATGCGCAAACGTGTTTTAATCTCTTCTTTTGGTTTCGTTGCCAAAGAACTCCCGCTCGGAAATATATATTTGGAAACCTTCGCTTCGACCCTCCGAGTCGAAGCTCATCACGGGTCGGTCTCGCTCGTCCAGCACATAAAACTTATTTTATGTGCTGGACACCATGGCCGCTCGGCCTCCCAGTGTTTCCCAATACATATTTCCTCACTTATTGCATAACCTATTTAACGATTTTCGTCACCACTCCTGCTCCCACCGTCTTGCCCCCCTCCCGAATGGCAAAGCGCTGTTTTTCCTCTAAAGCGACGGGCACAATCAACTTCACAATGAATTTTACCGTATCTCCGGGCATTACCATCTCGGTTCCTTGCGCCAACGTGACCTCTCCCGTTACATCAGTAGTGCGGATATAGAATTGCGGCTTATATCCCGAGAAAAACGGGGTGTGCCGCCCGCCCTCCTCTTTGGTCAGAATATAGACCTCGGATTCAAAATCAGTATGAGGGGTTACGGATCCGGGCTTGGCAAGCACCTGTCCGCGCTCCACGTCTTCTTTTTTAAGCCCGCGAAGCAGGATCCCCGCGTTATCTCCCGCCATACCCTCGTCCAACGATTTATTGAACATTTCAATTCCGGTAACAATCGTCTTTTGCGTATCGCGCATTCCGATAATTTCCACTTCTTCGTTGAGCTTCACTTTGCCGCGTTCAATTCTTCCGGTTACCACCGTACCACGGCCTTCAATTGAGAATACGTCTTCAGCCGGCATAAGAAACGGCCTGTCCACCTCGCGCACCGGCTCCGGAATATATGAATCAAGAGCGTCCACCAACTCATAAATCTTTTTTACCCATTCATCGTCAACGGATTTGGCTTCCAGGGCCTTAAGAGCAGATCCGCGAACTATAGGTGTCTGGTCTCCCGGGAAATCATATTTTTTTAGAAGCTCGCGCACTTCGGCCTCAACCAAATCAATCAATTCCTTGTCTTCCACCGCATCGCATTTGTTCAAAAATACCACCACCGCCGGCACTCCGACTTGCCGCGCCAGAAGTATGTGTTCGCGGGTTTGCGGCATGGGACCGTCTGTGGCCGACACCACCAAAACCGCGCCGTCCATCTGGGCCGCGCCGGTAATCATATTTTTAATGTAATCAGCATGTCCCGGAGCATCAATGTGGGCGTAATGACGTTTTTCCGATTCATATTCGGAGTGATGCAAAGCAATCGTAATCCCGCGCGCTCTTTCCTCGGGCGCATTGTCAATCTGATCAACCGACTCAACCCGCGAAGGAAGACCTTTTAGACTCAAGGCCTTAGTAATGGCCGCGGTGAGTGTGGTTTTGCCGTGGTCAACATGACCTATGGTTCCGACGTTTAAATGCGGCTTGGTCCGCTCAAACTTTTTGGCTTCTGCCATATTTTGTTATATATATCCGCAAATTAAGCCATTACGGACAAAAATTAACTTATAATTAATAAACTATAGCACAAATCCAAGATTAACAAAATAGGTACGGACTGTCAACCCCGTTAGAGAGAAACAGGGGTTTTTATTTATCTTTAATTATCTCTGTATTCATAAAAACTTTGTGTATGTTAAATTACTGTGTTTGTTTCTCTCTAACGGGGTCAACCTATCATATGGGTAAATCGTCAAGTCGGATATCCTCAAGCCGCACCGGAAGTCCGGGCGCTTCTAACTCGTGGGGTGATACAAATTCGGTCTCCGACAAACGGCCCGCGGACACATCCATATAATAGTTGTCGTCTTCGCGATTCGTAACATCCATATGCAAATTTGCCGTATTCGCATTGTGATTAGCGAGCTTCTGATATTCATGAAACGACATCATGACTATCTCCGGCTCACCGTTTTCAACCAAAATAAATTTATCTCCGTTTTGCTTGACTAAATTTTTAAGTTTGTCGAAATGCATAACTATAATATGTAAGATTTAACCCGTCGAGCGTCTTTTTCAAAGGCGGGGCAAGAACCGCTATCGCGAACTCTATTTTTTACCCTCTATAATAAGCTGCGCAATATTTCCCGGCACTTCGTCATAATGGTCAAATTCCATGGTAAAACTCGCCCGACCTTGGGTCAAGGAACGCAGAGTTGTAACATACCCGAACATTTCGGACAACGGGACTTTGCAGTCAATAACTTTAATTCCAAGTCCTCGCTCCCCCATTTCTTCAATCCGAGCGCGTTTGGAATTCAGATCCCCGGTAACTTCGCCCAGAAACTGTTCCGGAGTTACCGCCTCCACCTTCATAATCGGCTCAAGCAAAACTAACCCGGCGCGCTTGGATGCCTCCTGTAAAGCCATGGAGCCCGCGATTTTGAAAGCGGCTTCAGAGGAATCCACTTCATGATATGATCCGTCATAAACCGCAACTGCCATATCCACCAGCGGATATCCTGCCAAAACCCCTTTTTCCATCGCTTCTTTTATCCCTTTTTCAATCGCCGGAATGTATTCTTGCGGAATTATACCGCCCTTGATCTCGTCAAGAAATTCAAATCCCTTTCTTTATACGCCACCTGGGGACGACCCACATTAGCATCCACAGAAAATTCCCGCTTCATGCGATCCACAATAATTTCCAAATGCAATTCGCCCATACCGGAAATTATGGTATCGCCTGTCTCGGTATCGCCTTTAATTCTAAACGTTGGGTCTTCCTCGCCCAAACGCCGCAAAGCAAGCCCCATTTTTTCCTGATCCGCTTTGGTTTTGGGCTCAATTTTCAAAGACACCACTGGTTCGGGAAATATGATTTTCTCCAGCACCACCGGATGCTCCGGATCGCAAAGCGTATCTCCGGTGTGGGTGTTTTTAAGCCCAACAATCGCACCGATGTTTCCGGCGCTTATTTCTTTTAACTCCTCGCGGGTATTGGCATGCATGCGCAAAATACGACCCACGCGCTCCTGATCTCCGTTTACAGAATTTAAAACATAAGATCCGGCTTTAAGCGTTCCGGAATAAACCCGAAAATATGTAAGCTGGCCCACATAAGGATCGGTTTGTAATTTAAAGGCCAGCGCGGCAAACGGCGCATCATCTTTGGCCTCGCGAATTTCTTCGGCGCCATTTTTAGGATTAATTCCTTTTACCGGCGGCATATCCAAGGGAGAGGGCAGATAGTCAACAACGCCATCCAGCATCAACTGCACGCCTTTATTTTTAAGGGCTGATCCGCAAAACACCGGAACAAGTTTACTGGCCAGCGTAGCGCGCCTTAGGGCGGCGCGCAGTTCCTCAATCGTCATTTCTTTGCCTTCCAGATATTTATTGGTCAAGGCGTCATCTGTTTCCGAAATTTTTTCCACCATTTTATGGCGCCAATCCTCGGCGTATGATTTTAATTCTTCCGGAATTTCGGAAAGTTCAATCTTTTCTCCGTGCTCTCCCAAAAACTTGACCTTTTTCATGCGCATCAAATCAATCACGCCCGTATGCTCCTGCTCATGTCCAATGGGAATCACCACCGAAACCGCATTCGGAGTTAACCGTTCATAAATTGAATTAAGCGATCGTTCAAAAGATGCCCCCATCCGGTCAAGCTTATTAACAAAACACATGCGCGGAACTTTAAACTTATCCGCCTGGCGCCACACGGTCTCGGATTGCGGCTCCACCCCGGCCACTCCGTCAAAAACCACCACCGCCCCGTCCAGCACCCGCAAGGACCGCTGAACCTCAACCGTAAAATCAATATGTCCCGGGGTATCAATGATATTTATTCTATATTCGTGTTCTTTGTCTTTTTCGCGCGTGTCCGCATTATCAAAGTCCGTACCTGTCCGCGCCGCGTAAGTGGGAATCCAAAACACATTGGTGGCCGCAGCGGTAATCGTAATCCCCCGCTCGCGTTCCTGCTCCATCCAATCCATAACCGTATCTCCTTCATGCACCTCGCCGATTTTATGCGAAACGCCGGTATAAAAAAGCACCCGCTCAGTTACGGTGGTTTTCCCAGCGTCAATATGGGCAATAATGCCGATGTCCCTGGTTCTTTCTAGGGGGTATTCACGAATCAATCAACTAAACTCGAAATTCGAATATCGAAACTCGAAACAAATTCCAAATTCTAGTGTTCCAAATTCCAAACGCGTTTTGAGATTTAAAAATTTGGGTTTAAATATTGTTTCGAATTTCGGATTTCGTGCTTCGGATTTTATTATTTTACCACGCAAAATGCGCAAACGCCTTATTCGCTTCCGCCATTCTATGCATATCCATCCGCTTTTTAATCGCCGCTCCTTCGTTTTTGGACGCCGCCAGCAATTCTTCGGCCAATTTCTCATGCATGGGCTTGCCTTTTTTGGAACGCGCTGCCGCAATAATCCAGCGATAAGTTAAAGCCATTTTGCGCCCGGGCCGCACCTCGCGCGGCACCTGATATGTGGCGCCCCCAATCCTGCGCGGCCGCACCTCCATTTGCGGAGACGCATTTTTCATGGCCGAATCAAACACCACCAGCGGATCCTGCTGGTATTTTTTCTCAATTGTATCAAACGCCCGGTACACCACTTTTTGCGCCGTGGACTTCTTGCCCTTGCGCATCACGTAGTTGATAAATTTGGCAATCGCGACATTGCTGTATTTAGTATCAGGAATTATTTCTCTGGTGAATTTTCTTTTTCTACGCATGATCTTTACGAAATACAAATGGGTACGAATCTACGAATAAATCTTTAAATAATTCGTATATTCGTAATAATTAGTATTTCGTAAAGCTATTTCGGACGTTTGGCTCCGTACTTTGACCTTTGCTGCTTGCGACCCTCCACTCCGGTTGTATCCAACACTCCCCTAACAATATGATACTGTACACCGGGCAGATCCTTTACCCGTCCTCCCCGCACCACCACCACCGAGTGTTCCTGCAAATTATGCCCCTCCCCCGGAATATAGGCCGTAATTTCCATGCCGTTGGTCAAGCGCACCCTTGCTACTTTACGCAAAGCCGAGTTTGGTTTCTTGGGAGTCATGGTGGTTACTTTAATGCACACCCCGCGCTTAAAAGGAGAGGCATATTGCACCGGCTTATTTTTCAGCACATTAAAACCGCGACCCAAAGCCGGAGAACGGGTTTTGTAAAGTTTGGCGTGACGGCCGTATTTAATTAGTTGCTGGATGGTGGGCATGATTCACTCGTTATAGCGGATTTTAGTATTATACTTTTTCGGCAAGTCCTCGGCCGCTCCTGCGGCGGCCTGCGGGGTCGGGCGAAAACTTCCGCTTTGCGGAAGACCAAGCTTTTCGCCCTCCCATTGCCTCAAAAGCAAAACACTAAATTCCGCATATACTTCACTTGTTAGATTTTCTTAAGGTATGCATCTTTGATGCAATTTTATTCACGCTGTTCATTTCTATTCACGCTATTCGTGCTTAAAAGACGAATAAAAAGAGTATACCAAGCCAGTTTAATTTGGTCAAATAATCAAAAAATCGCTCGCGGTAAAACCGGAACGGATTTAATTCATATGCTTTTTATGATAATAATCGGCGAGGTGTCGCATAAAGTCATTGCCAAAATTGTGGGGACCAAATGGCAACGGCAACCACTCTTTTACACTTGTCCGCCAAATGCCTGAAATTTCGAAATCGCGCTTGACAGAAACAAGATACACTGGCGGATCTTGATTCTTTCCACTAAGTAATTCTGCTTGAAGATTTAATTCGTATAGATGTTGACGATCTTTATACATAACATGCGGAGGCACATCGGCAAGATCTTCACGCACAATTATGACATGACGCATAAAAGGATCTTTTACTCGCCGGGCCTGACGCACCGCATCATGAAGCGCATAGATCGGATGATATTCAGAGAAAACATCACGCGCGCCAAAATATTTTCCCATCGCTGTTATAATACAAACATGATACCGACGCTCTGGATGAATATCCAACGGACCATATGCGTCATTCATTAATTTTTCCCCTTCGGTGGTCGTAGCAAGAATATTTTCTTTGAGAAGTACCAGAATAGTTTTGAGAGCAACCGAGGAAAAATCGGAGAACATGTAATCCGACATACTGGAAACAACCGCGATACCACCCTCCGCCGCACCGGAAACAATTTCAAAATCAGATCCCAATGTTTCGAGCATAATATCACGGCAATTACCACAGGGGGACGCAACATTTCCTGGATTTCCTGCAATAATCCCCAGAACAACATTTTTCAGTTTTCCCCGAGATGAGCCATAATGCGAAACAAATGCCGCAATCGCGGTCTCTTCTCCGTGCAATGCCGAACAAAACCCATATTCAATATTACCAGCAGGAAGAAACCTGCCCTCCGAACCGATACTTTCTTTCACAAAATAAAGAGAAAATTGGGGATTAGCCATCGAAGATTTTTTCGCTTTTTCGAGCGCCCGCGTATAAAAACCAACACGGCCGAGCAATTCCGGCTTAAGTTCAATAACTTCAGTCCTGCTATCCGAATGACGAACCAGCGACTTAAATTCCCAGTAGCTTTTAGCCATAGTATTTTCCTATATTAAAATGGAAAAGTGCCAATAATAATTCTAAATAAAATCAAAACAATTGGCAAGAGCAGGCGCGAGAAGAAAAATATAAAAAGGAGCAGAATCATGAATCCGTACTGCTCCAGAAACGCCTCCACCCCGCGCCATTGATATGGAAGAACTGAAAAAAGGACTTTGGAGCCATCCAAGGGCGGAATGGGAACTAAATTAAATACCGCCAGCATAAGATTGGTAAAAACAATGGAACTGGCAATAGACATGAAATTCAAAAGGAATGAGCCGGAAATAATACCGAGGGTTGAAGGCAAAAATCGAAGCGCCAGCCCAAAGACCAAAGCCAGTGAAATATTAGCCAGCGGACCGGCAGCACCAACCCAGGCCGGACCCCAGCGCTGATTGCGCAAATTATACGGATTATACGGAACCGGCTTGGCCCAACCGATTAGAATCGGGCTTTGCGTAAAAACCAGTAAGGCCGGCAGGAGAATTGACCCAAAAAGATCAAGGTGCGGAATAGGATTTAGCGTAAGCCGTCCCGCGTATTTGGCGGTTCTATCTCCCAGCGCAAGCGCGGCAAAACCATGCGATACTTCGTGTATCACCACGGAAAAAATCAAAACCGCAATATAAAAAATGGGTTCTATTGCGCTATTCATATGAACATGATAACATACATGAATAATAAACTAATTATTTTAACAAATTTGAACTAATATTCGCTATGATTCGTTCTGCAATTCGCTAATTATTCGCGTATATATGAAAACTTGTGTTTTATGCCATAAAGGATCTTCCATCGCCGGGAAACGCGCTTTCCTTCGCAGTCATTATAACCCCGCTAAAACCATAAGGAAATACCCAAATCTGCAATGGGCCAAATTGGCGTCTGGGAAAAGAGCAAAGATTTGCGTGAAATGCCTAAAGAAATTACATAAATAATCGCTCGGTATCACTATTTTGAAACACGACTCGCTCGCTCCAGCGGCTCGCTCACTAAGGGTCGGATGCGAAACCCAGACTGTCTGAAAACTCGGTTTTGAGCCTGTGGGCCCTTCTGAAACAGTGTATCCAGATGCCACTGTGGGGTAAAAACCGAGTTTTGGGACAGTCTGGGACCAAGCTTTCGCGCCTCCCATTGTTTCAAAACAGTAATACACTCGCTTTGAGTATTTTTCTTAATGAAAATTTTTCCAGTTTCATATAAATCCGCGGCGCGTTCCCCAAATATTTTCTTCGCGCTCCATGAGAAACAAAAACTCCAAGAGCTGGAACTTTTTTTGCATCTGCCCAAATCCGCGCAAAATGCCGCGCTAAAACTTACTGAAAACGAATTTAAGGCGGAGACCGGAGAGACAAAATCAGTTTGGTTCCCGAAAGGCGTAATAAAACGCATTCGCCTGTTCGGCTTGGGGGAAAAATCCAAATGGAATTACCGCAAAGAACAATTGCTTCCCCGCCTATTCGTGCGTTACGCCCGGGGAGAACGGATTGCAACATTTGCCGCCGCGCTTCACTCTACTTTTGATGATATTAGAAATGCCGCCGCCCGATTTAGCGCCAATGCCATTATGGCTAATTTTGAATTCAATAAATATAAAGAGAGGCCCAAAGACGGCTGGCCGGAAATAAAAACAATTTATCTGGCCGCATCTAAAGACGCGCTCAAAGACGCTAAAGAAGGAATTCGCGAAGGGCAAATTATAGGAGAAGAGGTAAATTCCTGCCGCGAGCTTGCCAACACGCCCGGGGGAGACATGACTCCAGCCCGACTGGCTGATGAGGCAGAAATATCAGCGAAAAAAACCGGAATAAAAATAAAAATACTTGGCGAGAAAGACATAAAGCAACTTGGCATGGGGGGGGTGCTGGGTGTGGCGCGAGGGTCTTCCGAGAAACCGCAATTCATAATTTTAGAATATTTCCACGGGCCCCAAGAGCAAAAACCCCTGGTTCTTACCGGAAAAGGCGTCACCTTTGACACCGGCGGACTTAACTTAAAGCCCAGCGACTATATATATGAAATGCACATGGATATGTCCGGCGGCGCGGCGGTAATTCACGGCCTGGCGGCTGTCGCGCGGCTCAAACTTCCGGTAAATGTGGTCGGCCTGATTCCGGCGGTGGAAAACATGCCATCCGGCTCAAGTTACCACCCGGGCGATCTTTTGAAATCAATGTCGGGAAAAACAATTGAGGTGTTAAATACCGATGCCGAGGGCCGCGTGATTTTGGCAGATGCGCTCTATTACGGCGCAACAAAGTATAAACCCGGGCTTATGGTGAATTTTGCCACGCTTACCGGAGCCGCGCATGTTGCGCTCGGAAGCTACTGCTCGGCGCTATTTACCAAAGACGGAGATGAGTCCCTGGAACATACGCTGATTGATGTTGGAAAAAAATCCGGGGACTATGTATGGCCCCTGCCTTTATGGGATGAATATTTACCGGAAATAAAAGGCACGTTCGGCGACTTGGCCAATATCGAATCAAAGGATAAATACGGCGGAGCAATATACGGTGCAAAATTTTTGGAACAATTTGCCGCCGATGCGCGTTTTGCGCATATTGACATTGCGCCACGCATGACCTCGGTTGAAGCGGACTTCTTGGCCAAAGGCGCAACCGGGGTTGGAGTGAGATACATCACCGAGTTAGCAAAATACTACTCGGAAATCCTAAATCAAAATTCTTAATTTCTAAGCAATGATCCCCGTTCTCTTAACCAGCATCAAAACCCGTGACGGCGTAACGCTTGACGGGATTTATATGCCGCCGAAACGAAAATCCAAAACCGCCCTTATATGGGTTCACGGATTAACATCCTCTTTTTATTCTTCACAAAAATTAATCTCGGAATTATCTTCCCGCTGCCAAAAACTAGGCATCGGATACTTTAAATTCAACAGCAGAGGCCACGATATTGTCGCCCGAGGACCCAAAGGACTCCTTGGAACGGTATTTGAAAAATTCGAGGACTGCATTTTTGATATCCGCGCCATGATAAATGAGGCCTGGCGGATAGGCTATAAAAATATCATTCTTGCCGGACACTCCACCGGCGCCAACAAAATCGTATATTATATGTGGAAAACGAGAGACAGCCGCATGAAAAGCATTCTTTTGCTAGGATCTGCAAATGATATTGTGGCAGAAATAAAACGCGCAGGCCGGAAAGAATTCAATAAAACCATGCGCCTGGCGAAAAAACTTGCGGCGCGCAAAGACGCATCGCTATTATTCTCATCCCGTGGCTATTTATATTCGGCAAAACGCTGTCTTAGTTTATATACTCCGGGAACCGCCGAAGACACATTTCCATATTATCGTGAATATACGGATTGGCGGGCATTTAAATCAATGCGTGTTCCGCTTGCCGTAATTATCGGATCACGCGATGAGTGTCTTGACCGTCCGGCTAAAAAACTTATTGAGATTTTTGAAAAAAACGCGCCTAACGCAAAATCGTTTTCCGGCATAGTAATAAAAGGCGCAAATCACAGTTTCCGCGGAAAAGAAAAAGAATTATCCCGCGAAATAATTAAATTCATAAAACGGGCTGTAGTATAGCGGCAGTACACAAGGCTGGGGGTCTTGTAGCCGGGGTTCAACTCCCCGCAGCCCGAATTAATCAAAACACCTCAACGGTAATTACCGTTGAGGTGTTTTGAAACATGAATTTATCGCGTATTCTGAATTTAGCGCGAACCCATTTTGAACGAAACTCCGACTAATTGCCGCGCTTCGCTTCTCTACACTCTACCGGAAAACAAAACCCCAGTAGAGGTTTCTCTCATACCGGGTGTGGAGAGGAATTTTCCATTTGCTCCACTGATTTCTTTTGGCGAAATTCGGGGCAGGATTTTTGGCGGCGGCATTAGTTATCCAACAGCATTTCTTGTCAGCGTATAAATCTTTCTTGATTTAAAAGAATCATCAATTCTAACAAATTTTACTGTGTTACCATCTGCAGTACAGAAAAGAAATCCCTTTCCTTTCTTTCTATATTCGTATTCGCTCTTAGAGAAGTTATACTCCTTCTCGTAAATCATTAGAACCGAGCTATTATTCACTATATCTCCCTCAAATTTCCAATCGTATTCATAAGATATTAGTTTCTCTTTCCACATTCCGGTGAGTTTATTGTCAGAAACCGAAAGTTGAAAAAGGGTGTCGCCATCGGACTTCCATTCACCGCCAACATTACTCAATTTATCACTTTTTATAAATTTCCCTTCTGTAAAATCCAAGAAAAATTTTCTTAAATTCAGTGCAAACTTGATTTTTCCTTTTTCTACCTCATCTTCCTTTTCAATTCTTTTGGGAAGTTCGGACAAGGCAAAATTTACATTCGGGTGAGCATCTTGTTTCGTCTTCGCAGTATCTAGTATTGTTTTGGCTTCTTCAGTAAATCCAGCATTCATCAAGCGATAAGCAAGGTTGGCACTAGCCAAAGTGTTACCAAGTTTTTCTGCTTTCTTATAGCTCAATATCGATTTGACGGGCATTTTTAAGTTATCATATTGAACACCGAGATTATTTTGCACAGCTTCATCTTCCGGATTAATATCGCGCGCATTTTTATAATGTAAGAATGAGAGTTCATCGTACTCACTTTCCGCATAGGAATAACCTACTTTAAAAATCAAACCCGTATCGTTTGGCTTCAATTCAACGGCCTTATCGAGAACAAAAGCTCTATTTTCATGGTCGTTCTCTTTTTCGTATATATCCGCAAAACCTTCGTAAAGCTTAATTTTATTGGAATTATCTCTGGCGATTGAAAGAGTGTCACTTAATACTTTTATTGCGTTTTCCTTTTTATTATCTCGATATAACGAAGAAGAAAGCTGTGAGGCCGCATTAGTTTTTGCTTTTTCGTCTCTAGCTTTCTCTAACGCTTGCGTATAAAATGTCGTGGAATTCTCAAAATCTTTAGAGTTGGCATAGCAAAAACCTAACGTCATATTTGCTTCGTACTCAACTTCAGCATCAATAAGAAAAGCTCTAATTCTTTGGATGGCATCTGTTTTACCTGCTGTATGAGAAAACTTCAAGTAAAGTAGCTCGTCCTTTTTCTTGGATAGTGTGTCAGTATTCAGTTCCTGCATCTTCTGAAAAGCTTCATCTGCTCGTGCTTGGTTTTTATCGAGTGTGGAAAAAATCATCTCCATTCGCCGCTCTTCAAGTGTCTTTGGTTCTTCAACTTTTTGAGCTTCTGGCTGTTCTTCTTTAGCAAGCTCCTCATTTTTAGGTAATTCTTCTTCTTTCTTTTCTACTTCAGAATTAAGCTCCCAATCTTTTGTTTTAATTTTCTTTACACCCTTTAAAAATGCTGAAATCTCCTTGTGAAAAACAACGATACAGATAAGCGCAATAACAAGGACAATCCCTGGCCAAGAGAATATAGCTTGAATAACTATTTCAAAAATTTTCTCTTTACTCATAATTCTTTCAAAAATTCATATTCAACTTTTGAAAATAAACTGCTTGGCATATTGTTTAATTTCTTTTGAACAACTTTTATTGCTGGCTCTGATTTATCAATTCCAATCCAATTACGATTTAATTCTTGTGCCGCAACAAGCGTAGTCCCTGAACCGCAAAAACAATCAAGGACTAAATCGCCCTCGTTTGAGGAAGCTCCGACTATAAACTTGAGCAAGTCAAGATTTTTTTCCGTAGGATAATCGGGATATTGAGGGTCTTTGAATTCCCAAATATCCTGCATTTTTTTTCCATCTCTTTCATCAACAAAAATCTTTTTTCTTGGCACGCCATTTGACGACCATTCGATAAGTTCTTGTTTATCCCATTCTTCCAGAATGGCGGGGTCGCTCCGCCAGTGTCTTCCTTTTGGCGGAGTTACTCCACGCCATTCTTTGCCAGTATTGCCATTCACAGTCTCGCCAGGGGCATGGAGAGGAATGGTTGTATACTTTCTACTATCTTTATCAGTTTTTTTGAATAAACGTTCTATATCGTCATCAGAATAAGGAGACTTTGGATCATTCCATGTCGGATTTTCCGCTTTGGAATAAAAAAGAATTAGATCTTTAATATTTCCGTATGCTTTCCGTTGAAAATTTTTGGGGTTGCATTTAACTCGCGTAATATCATTTCTAAAATTTTTTATTCCAAAAACTTCGTCCATTATGAGTTTTACATAATGTCCAATTTTGTAATCAATATGCAAATAAATCGAACCGCGAGCTGACATCAATTCTCGTAGCAAAATCAGTCTCTCGCGCAAAAACTCCAAAAACTCTGCTCCGATTAAAGTATCGCTATACGCAATCGCGTCTCCATTACTACTACTGATTGTGTTTGCGCGATCTTCGCTGATTTTGAAATGTCCATTGGTTGCAAAAGGAGGGTCTATATAAATCAAATCAATCTTACCTGAATAATCATCAAGTAGAGTTTTAAGAGTAGAAAGATTATCGGCGTGAATGAGCTTATTTTTTGCTCCCTTACCCGATACAGTTTTTAGTTCTGCTCTCGAAGTTTTTTCGAGAATATCTTTCTCACGTTTTTTATTGTCATAAGTGATAAACATAACATCTATATTTGGTAGAGAAATTCGCGCAAAACAAGCGCACTCATAATGTTTTCTTTCTTGAGTTTGCCCGTAATGTCCTTGTACATTTTATTCTTACCCTCAATGTAAAGAACGCCGTCAAGAATTGCGACAGTTATTGCTTTTACACCTTTTGCTTTTACTGTCGCAATAGCGTCATTGAATTGAGCGTTTTGGTGTCCGCCAAAATCAGTCAAAAACTTTGCCTCCCCGATAACATATTTTCCGTTGAAGCGACCAATAAAATCTAAACCTTTATTGTGTTTATAGTTCAGATGTTCACATGCAAAAGCCATCATTTCTGCATCGCTGGCGTCCAAGACGGCGTTTCCTTTCGCTTTCAAAAAAGCATCAAGTTTTACCGGTTGAATTCCCAACGCTTTCTTATTAAGCCAACGTTTGAAAAGCGGACCAATTTGGCGATTTGTTTCCTTTGGTTCAGAACAACGAGCAAAAATCTTATCAAGCCCCATTTCATACAAGCGCCCAGAAAGTCGGGCAGAAGTTGCAGGGTTTCGCTCTAATGCAGTTTTATCTCGTTTTAGGTAAGCAACATAAGAATCTTTAATCGGAAACAAATCTAGTTTCAAAAGATTTTTCATGAGCGTAACATTATCCCGCTTTTCAAATGCCTTTTCTACGCCTTTCCAAAGTTCGCCGTTAGGTTCGCGTATTCCGTCCGGAATTGTTGGATATACCTGAAATAAATCGTCCAGGTAGCTCCGCTGACTTGCGTATTCAATGCTTAATTTTGTCCAAGGGTTTATGTTCTTTTTCATAGTTATTTTTCTTATGATTTTATTCCTGCGTAGCTAATCTTTTTCTTCGTTCATCAAGCGTTTCGCCCTCGTACATCCAATAATCTGTACCAGCGACACCATAATCATATCCGAGTATTTTTTGAGCAGAATTGGAAAGACTAGTTTTCTTACCGTCATACTCTACGGAATGATTGTCAATAACTTTCACTTTGATCTTTTCATCTCGACTAAAAATCAGCTCTGCACCAACTGGAATTTTTGCCATATTAAAATTAAACTTTTCTCTTATCTTTCTGGCTTTTATGAGTGCTTGTTGGTCTTCTTTATTTTCTACAAAATCCTTCTTTGGTGTGATATTTTCAATTTCAGCTAATTTTAAGGCAGAGACTACACGCTCTGGTGCAATTTGAAAAAATTCTCTCCTTGGGTTTATTCGATTATTATCAAAAGCATCATGTAATTGATGTTCAACAAATTGGGCGTCTTTTACGGTGCATGCGTAAAAACATGTAAACGGAATCGGAATACTGGTGGACACACTAAGGCCCCGAATCCTTTGTTCGAGATTTGTCGAAGTTCGCCCAATTTTCACATATCCAGGCATCGCTTCGTTTATTAAAATGTAAATAATTTCGTTCATACAGTGGATATTTTATTTTATCAAAGCGTCAATACTTATCCCCAATCCCTCGGCAATCTTGGTCACGGTTTGAATTGAAGGCTTTGTTATCACATTTGATTCAATTTTGGTTAATGTCGTGTAGGGGATATCACACTTTCTCGCAAGAGCATCTTGTGTCAATCCTTGCTTTGCTCGAAAGACTTTTATTTTATCCCCAATTTGTCTATTTTGTTTGCTTTCCATAGTATGATAGTATAAGTATGAGCGTTGATGGAAAATTCCTCTCCACACCCGGTATGAGAGAAACCTCTACTGGAGTTTCGTTCAAAAAGGGTTCGCACTGCGTTCAGTAATTGCGACAACCATACGATAAAAACATGCTATTTCATCTGGCGTGTTTTTATTGCCACCCAATGATATAATAAATAACAGTATGCCAGCCAAAAAGAACAATAACATATCCGATGCAGAAATGTCCGAAACCATTGAGGGGCTCCGGGAAAAGATGCTTTCCGACGCCATACGAAACGGCGCATCCGACATCCATATTGAACCCGGGTACGATTCTATGATGATTCGTTTTCGGATTGCCGGAGATCTGCATCCCTGGGACCGAAGACAGCTTTCTGACCAGGAACCGCTTATTTCGCATTTAAAAGTCATATCGGGCCTTGATATTTTGAAACACACCCTGCCCCAGGAAGGACATTTTGCCTGGTCTTCGGAACAAATTTCAGGAACTGCGGACGGCAGAATTCTTGATATACGAACTTCGTTTTTTCCCACGGCCTACGGCGAAACCGTGGTCTTGCGGATATTAAACCGCGGCGACCTGCCCGAGTCCTTGGATGCGCTTGGATTTTCAACGGCTGATGACATTGCTCTAACTCGAAAAATAATCCACCAATCGCACGGCATGGTGCTAGCCGCGGGTCCGGCCGGATCCGGAAAAACTTTCACACTTTATGCCATATTAAACGAGCTGCGCAATGAAAATAAAAACATTGTGACACTGGAGGACCCGATTGAATACTACCTGCCCACGGTGCGCCAAAGCCAGATGCGGCCGGATCAGGGCTTTACCTATGCCATGGGACTTCGCTCCATACTGCGCCAAGACCCGGATATTATCATGGTCGGAGAAATACGCGACTTGGAAACAGCCGAGAGCGCGATCCGCGCGTCTCTGACCGGTCGACTGCTTTTATCCACTATTCATGCCAATTCAAGCGTGGCAACCGTAACGCGCTTGATTGATATGAATATAGACAAGGGCCTGGTGGCATATGCCCTGTCCGGAGTAATCAGCAAACGGCTGGTTCGCAAAAATTGCGAAGCATGCCGCATTCCTTATCATCCCAGGAAAGAAGTGCTGGACGCGCTCGGCCTTGACCAGAAAGAAGCGTATATGCGCGGGAATGGATGCGAAACATGCGGCAATACCGGGATTGCCGGACGCATAGGAATATTTGAAATTTTGCATATTGATGATGATATGCAGCGCCTGATTATAGAAAACGCGCCCCACGCCAAATTATTTGAATATGCCCGCGCGCAAGGACTCAAAACTATCCGCGAAGATGGTATCGTAAAAATCCACGCAGGCATCACCACGCCAGAAGAAGTGCTAAAAGCGGTTTCATAAGTCATAACTCACAAAATATGCTTCCAAAACACTCCAACATTCTCAAGAATGTTGGAGTGTTTTTTGAACTTGAAAAATATGCTTAAAAATATTACAGTTTCTACAGATCATTACCAGGATAAAAAATGCCGGACTCAAAAAAGTATCGCGTTCATAAAGATATAACCAAGGCGCTTGCACTGCACGCTCGCTTAGAGAAATACTACAGGAAGCCGGGGGCTACTACGAATTCACGCTCTTTGATACCGAACCACTATTCCTACAGGTTGATACAAACGGAGAAATTCACTGCTTCCCGAATTGCTGTCCTCACGACAATTTCGCCCTGCGCACCGGAGGATACGGCGTATCACAATTTATCAAATGCGGCCAGCATAACCGCATACATTCTTGCGATGGAAAATTCATTGCGCATCCTGGTTTTGACAAGTCAGACGGCAGATGCGTGTCCCAAAAAACCTGCCCCGATCTTAAAAAACTTCCACTCGCACAATGGGGACCATTCTTTTTTATGGCGTTCCGGAAACCCTCTGAAAAACTGCAGCACATGCCGACATTTTCCTTCAGCTCCATTCCCGATAACCGCGTTCCGATAAAAAACAAAGAAGAAGTTGTTGACGGCAACTGGAAACAGCACGTTCGGAATTACCTGGATTATTTCCATATTAAAGGAATCCATGCCAAAAGTTTCGCCAAAGTCGTGGATATCAATTCATACCGTACGGAGTGCAATCCTCATTCGGTACTGCAATGGGCATACACCAAAGATCCCGCGCATGGATTTGAACCGCATGAACTTCCCCGCCGCTTCCAAGACCTCAACCATCTGGAAAAACGCGTATACGCCCTGTGGGATTTTATCCCACCTAACTTTGCTTCCAACCACTATCCTTGGGGATACTCAATCAATGTTTGGATGCCGATAAAAAACAACCCGATCCAAACGCGTCTGTATCGATATCACTACGTTACGGATATGGAAAAATATGAGAAGAAAGATGAGATCTGGAAAGACAATGAGGTTAATCTAGAAGACATAGATGCCATGCGCGAGGCCTTGCGCGGCGCAAAATCAAGATTTGCGCGCCGTGGGCCATTTTCTCCCGACAAAGAACAAGCCGCCCACTGGTTCCACCGCTGGATATACAAAATGATGTTTGAAAAATATTAAAAGCGGCCGTGCGGCCGCTCTTTTTGTTGAGAAACAGCATTACCGAGCGGGTATTTATAAGCCAAGTACTTGAACAATTTGTTTAATCAACGCCAAGGCCACCGGCGGGGGCATTAAACTGTATGAATCGTTTCCCTCGTCATCTTTTATCGTCCACGGCTTCTCAATTACCCGCACCGCGCCATTCTTTTCTAATTCATAACGAAACGCCGGGGTTATTTCATAATCATCTATATTTTCGCGGGCTTGGTTCACCGGCACTGAATTTCTTAAAAACACCTTTGGCACGCCTTGAAGATTAAGAAGCATTTTCATAACCTCTCCGTCGGCCTCGATCCGGTTGCGGATCGCCTCAATTCCCAATTCATCACCTTCCTTGGGCGACATACGGATTTTACCGTAGCCGGAACAATTCGGATTGTCGCATAAAAGGTAAAATTTCTTATGGCTTGCGTCATAACCGACATCTTTAGTCCGAAGGAGTTTGGTATTGCGCGGACTTTGACATTCTGGACACACTACGCGATATTTCATCCGCTCGTCTATCACCGCTTCCGGAACATCAATAAACACAAAAAAATCCGGATCATCACGATATCCCACCAGCGTACGAAAATATAAAGAATAAGAGACCTGATCAAGATTCCGGGGAAAACCGTCTATAAACACGGCTTTGCGGCCAATTTTGTCTATTTCCCGCTCCACCAAAGCCAAAATAACTTCGGTAGGCAAAAGGGTCTTGATATCTCTTCCTAAAATAACCTCCAGCGCCTTTTCAATGGTAATAAACCCCCGGTAGCGTCGCTTGAGAAAATCCACCAATTCTTTGTGGCTGGATGCTTTTTCTAAATCCTTGTGAACGCTCCGCACAATGTCACCCACCGAGATATGGGCCACCCGCTCCTCGCCCACCGCCTCCATGAAAAGCTTGGAATACGTTCCTTTGCCGGAATTTTTGGGGCCCAAAAGAAATCCGACAAAAGTATTTTCTTGCAAATATTCGCGCAGTTTTTCGATTTCCGCTCCGGCTTTTAATTCAAAATATCTCCGCCGCTCGGCCGGATCTTCAAATTTAAACTTCTGACCTACGCCCTCCACCTTTGTTTTAAATATGGGGAACGAAAAT
>Ga0075966_123_pt1 | contig 19388 bp, 17 predicted proteins | sample RifGroA2_FD_67992 | JGI IMG/M metagenome (GOLD analysis project Ga0075966, IMG submission 67992) | Parcubacteria bacterium GW2011_GWA2_45_30
TTCACGTATTGAGTCATTTCTCCATTGAAGTAAGCACTATCCATGGTGTGGCAGCCTGAGCCGAGCAAGCTTGCAATGTTGCTTGGACAAGATGTATAAATTGTGGTTGTTGATGTGGTTGTGTTGGATCCTCCCGAACATCCTGATAAATAATTGGTACTGCAAGAATAAACAACGGTTCCGCCGTAATTCACATATTGAGTCATTTCTCCGTTGAAGTAAGCGCTCCCCATGTCATGGCAGCCGGAGCCAAGCAAAGAAGCAATTGCGGCCGGACAAGAATCGGCATCAGAATTTTCCGCGTAAAAAAATAATGAAAAAATAATAAAAAATAATATTAGGTAAAAATTTACTTTTCCCATAAAATTAAAAAGGCGGAGCGCGGCTACTTGCTTATGAAGCGGTGTATCCTAGCTCCGCAATGGCTTTAATTATATTTTCTTGGGTAACTTTTTGCGGATCAAACTCAAACACGCCTTTCTTGCCATCATAGTCCACAAAGGCGAACGCCACCCCGTCCATTTGTGAAGTCAGCATCTGAATGCCGGTGGCGCACGCCCCGCAATGCATCCCATCTATTTTTAGTTCTATCTTTTCTGCCATAATTTTCTAAATTTTGGAACGAGGTGAACAAAATTTAGCCAAAATTATGAGCACCCCGCTCTAATTTTACCAACTTTACCATTTAATTTCCTGTAACCATTAACTCCGCATGACACGCGATTCGCGTGCGCGAATAGCGCATGCCTCTATGGGCGAAGCGAATCGCCAATGTTATACCTCGTAAAATTAGAGCGGGGCATAAAGTTGTCTTTTCATCCGATATTTAATAAGATTTATTATACCACATCACTATTTTCCAGTTATCCCCAAATATCGCGAATATCTTTATGACCGAAGAAAACAAAATATTTCATGATATTGCCGTACTTTTGCCGGCGTTTAATGAAGCCGAAAACATAGGCCGAATTATAGAAGAACTGAAATCGCATTTCCACAAAATCCTGGTAGTTGATGACGGATCAAATGACACAACCGCGTTCATTGCGGCGCGATTGAGCATCGAGGTTTACCGGCAAAAACATCTTGGAAAAGGAGCCGCCATGCGAAACGGCCTTGAAATCCTACGATCACGCGGGGGAGAATATAAAGCAGTACTTATCATGGACGCAGACGGCCAGCACACTATTGAGGACGCAATCCGGCTAGCTGCGGCATGGGATACAGCCGCCCCAAGTGTTATTTCCGGAGAAAGACAGTTTCATTATCCCGATATGCCGTTATCTCGACTATACGGAAACATCGCTTCATCACAATTATTTTCTCCGCTTATTGGCAGAAAAATAACTGATTTGCAGTGCGGATTGCGCCTTTATCCAATGGCGCTTATCCCGCAAATACTTCCTGTATCCAACGGATACACCGCCGATATGGAAATGCTGCTTAACGCGCACGAACAAAATGTCGATATCCGCACCATTTCCATAAAAACCATGTATGATGCCATGCGCCCACCGCAGCCGATACACTCCGCTCGACATATGCTGCATATTGTCTATTTTATCGCAAAATCGTATTTTAAAAAAATACGAAGAAATGCATCTTTTTCTGTACTTTTAGTTATTTTTTTGGCGCTCCTTGCGTTGCTTATAATACGCGATACTAAAACCGCAATCCAAAATTACCAGAAACCGCGCACCCGAAATGATTCATATGTTGCGGCGCTTGAATACCTTCGCAGTCACTCGCCGGAAGATGCTATTATTTTAAGCCCGTGGGAAGACGGCAATCAAATTATTGCGCTTGCCAATCGGAGGGTGGTGGCATCAAGCAAAGTATACCCTTCAGAAACAACGGAGCTTGCCGCGCGTTTTCGGGATGTAGGAAAATTCTTTTTTGCGAAATCCGACGATGACGCCCAAGAGGTAATCAAAAAATACGGAGTTTCTTTTGTATTCTTGAAAAAACAAAATTTTGATTTTTACCTCTGCCGCTATGCGCGCCGTTGCGGAAAAAAAGATTCTCTCATTTATCGATTACTCGCTGACGAACCGGTATCATTCCTTACCATGGCATATGAAAACAAATCCTACAAGATTCTTAAAGTGGATGAAACTGCGCCCCAACGCGCGGGATTTGATTATTCTTACGCCAATTTTCTTACCGGCCTATGGTCCAAACTTCCACTTACCGCGAATAATTACCGACCAATGTTCGGCGGGATACTTCCGCATCATTATCCTTTTACCGACGCGCTCTTTCCCGATTTTTTTGCGCGGGTAAAAGCATTCCCGCCCGAGGTCATACTCATACTTGGCCCTGACCATAAAAACATCGGGAAAACTCCGGTTACCGTATCGGCCCGGCCCTGGAAAACTCCTTTTGGAACGCTTAAACCGCATACCAATTTAATTAACCGTCTCACTGAAAACGAATTTGCATCAACTGATGAGAAGACACAGAGCAAAGAGTGGTCAGTACGAACTATTATCCCTTATATTGCCGCAGTATCTCCGCAATCCCAAATCGTGCCCATACTCATTCGCTCCGATCTCTCGGTAAATAACGCAGAGCGCCTAGCGCATGAACTCTCCTCATCTCTTCCTCCGAACTCTCTGATTATCTTAAGCGTTGACTTCTCACATAGACTGACAGATGAAGAAACAAACCGCGAGGACAAAAAAAGCCGGAACGCAATCGAACATTTTCGTTTTGAAGAAATAGAAAATCTTTCACTCGACAACCACAAAGGATTATTTGTCTTCCTTTCAATCATGAAAGAACGGGACGCTAAAAAAATTGAATTTCTTGGCTACGAAAGAAACGATCTTCTCCACGAAAAAGACCCTTCAGCGTTCCCGGATTATCCATACATAGTAAGTTATTTTTCGTATGCGTTTAACAGGTGATCTAAAAACTTCAAACAGCGTGATTCTCCCGCGTTTGCCCGTAAAAAAAACGCTTATTTATATTATGCTGATTGTGGTCTTTACGGTCGGAATGTGGATTCGTTTTTCCAATCCATTAAATCCTACCATAAACGTAAATGATTATTACTTTCATCGCTCCTATTATCTCTGGCAGAACGGCGCGCTTCCGGAGTCGGACGTATGGAACTTCGCTCCCCAAAAAATGCCTGAAAATATTCCGCCGCTTCTGGCCTATGCCACAATTCCGTTTTTTACCGCAGCCGCATTTCTCTTACCCCCGAATTACAACACAACGGACATGCTCAATGCCGCGCTTTATTTTCCTCCATTTTTTTACGCAGGATGGATGATCCTGGCGTTTTTCTTCTTAAAACGTATTTTATCAACGCGGGGCATAATTCTTTTTTTAATTCTTCTCACATTCATCCCGGCGTCAATATCCCTTTTTGCAAAAAATAATTATGACGAGGAAATATTGGGAATAATCCTGCTTTTTTTATTCATTATATGCCTGCTGCATTATACGCGCGAAAAACGACCAAGGTATTTTTGGGGAATGTTTGCAGGCCTAACCCTGCTTGAACTCGCATGGCAACAATTTACGATCATATTTATCGCGCTTCTTCTCGTCGCGATTTTTATGTATTTCAAAGAGCGCAAAACCGCACTCGTTCTCTTTTCCATACTGCCGCTCTCGCTCTTAGCCGGGCATATAATATCGCGCTACCTATTTAACACCGCCTATTCTCCTATTGATATTCTTAAGGAAGCCTGGATTTTCGCAAGCAATTTTTCTAATCCAGACCTGCAGATGGCAATGCGCCGAAATGACTGGTCAAATATCGGCATTCATAGTTTTCTTGATAGTTTCGGGTGGCTGGGGGCATTTCTTGTCTTATTCGGTATGGCGCGCCTGGCCATGCGCCGTGACGCCATAAAAGACATGGTTATTTTTATTTTTACCTTTGTTTGCGGGCTTTCCTATTTCTTTTTTTCAAAAAACGTATCACTCTTTCTTCCCGCAGCGCTTCTGACTGCATCCTACGGGGGAGAAACACTCATCTCCCGTAGGCATTTCAATATAACTTTGGGGGGCATATTCTCATCGGCATTAAAAAATCCCCGCATACGTTTGGGGATAAAATACGCCATAATAATTTTTGCCGCTGTTTCCGTATTTCTTACGACAGAACATGTCGTGTGGCTCAAGCGCGAAAGATTAGAAGGAAATATTATAATATCGGTCAGCCCGGAAATCGCACAACAAGGAGAACCGCAAAAAGTGGAAATCTACCTGCAAAACGGTGCAGTGCCGACACTTAAAGAAAAGGGATCGCACGCCGGATTCCACATTGAAGTAAAAAATACGGCCGTAAAAAATATCCGGGCATACTCCCCGTATGGATCATCGAACATAGTCATAAAACCGGATGCCATAAAAAATAACTGGTATTGGTTTGAGACGAAATTTCCACATCTTAATAAAAACGAGCAAGGAAACATATCATTTGAAATCACTCCTGCGTCCCAAAATGCGGAATTTCGGGTACGCGCCTGGCTGCCGGCTTCCTGCTCAATTATCATGCGACTCGCCGGAATTCGTGATCGGAGAGATGAATTTTGGAATCCGATCTCCAACGGCTGGAGGCATGAATCCTGCATTGTAAGAATCCCTTCTTCACAAAGTCCGCAAAACACGGACTATCCGGTAATTCCCTGCGCCATTCCAGTTTTCGCTGGCTACCTGACACAGCGTAACTTTAACTGTCTGCGATACCAGATCTCTTCCAAAATCTAAATGTGTATAAGCAAAATTTCGTTTTATTAACCACATGTATTAGAATTAAAAAATGCAGGAGTTCAAGCAAAAAATCCCTTTTACCGCGTTTATTATTGCCATAGTGGGTCTGGCCGCAATTATTCTATTGCCTTCAATAAATACAACCGCATCCGATAACGCCCTTTTTGCCAAACTCGTGCCGGAATGTTCAAGTATATCCGTGGGCGGAAAATCCGTAACCAATGTATGCACGATCTGCGATCTTTTTAAGCTTATCCAGAATATCCTGAATTTTGCCTGGATTTATATCACTTTCCCGGTGGCGGCCTTAATGCTTGCCATTGGCGGATTTATGATGCTGGTTCCCGGACTTTCGGGAGAAAAAGGAGCCGGATCCTATTCCAAAGGGAAAAAAATAATAACCAACGCCCTGCTGGGCATTGTAATCGTATTTATGGCTTGGCTTGGCATTGATACCATCATGAAAGCAGTACATGGCTTTCAATACAACGAGGGTGGCGGATTCGGGCCCTGGAACGCCATTCAATGCCAATCACAACCCCTTATCATAAGTGTTGTAGACGAATCAAATGGCTCGACGAATTCTTTAAGCTTAAACTTATTAAACGATGCGGAGGTCCGACAGGCCCTATCTTCACAGCCCGGCATTACGGTCTTGGATGCCTGTCCGGCGGGCATATCGTCCGCTGATGTTCCGGGCGGATGCGCCGTACTTTCAAACGTAACCCCGAAAGCGATTGCGGCTGTGAATGCTTTCAAAACCGCCTGCGGCTGTCCGATCAAAATCACCGGTGGATCCGGCGACAAAATTTATCTTGAAAATACTCCGGTGGTTAAAATGTTTATTGAAATCACATATATAACCGCAGGTCTGCGGGTAAATGACGGATCAAAGTTGTTCAAAGCGCCAAATGGCATTATATTTGCGCTATAAAACGAATAGCATTACAATGAAACTGGTATGTTTTTCAATCCAAGGATAGAAAAAAAATATAGAAATTATAAAAAAATCTCCTGGCTGCTGATAGCATCAATAGTTATAATGCAGAGTGTTGTTTTTATTCCGCTCGCAAATGCCATTGAAACCATTGAACTGGATGCTTCGCAATTTCAGCAATCCGAAGGGGGCGGAAGCGACTCCACTGGCGCCGCTGGAACCACCGAAGAAACGGGTAGCGAAACCACCGGAAGTACTGAAAGCACAACCGGAACCGGCTCATCCGGAACAAGCGGAACAGATAACAGTAGTGCCGGCACAGGAGGAACTTCTGCCGGCGGAACAGATGCCGCCGGAACAGCCAGCGGAGGCACAAGCGCTACGGGTGAAAGTACCGCAGGAACAACCGGAGAAACCGGATTTGGCGGCTTGGTTGATTCTGCCTGGGGAGCCGTGACCGGACCGGGCACCGCGCTTGGTGAAGCGCTCGGAGCATTGGGACTTTCTGATACTCCGGGTCTTGGCACTCCAGGCGGCATGGGATTTGCCGCAGCTGGTCTTGCCGCTTCTGCATTTGGCGGTCCTATTGGAACGGGAATTGCTGCAGTTGCCGCAATAGCAAATTATGCCTGTGGCGGATGCATTGTCGGATTCATAAACTCCCTTTTTGAAGACCCGATCCCTGATCTTGGATTTTTGGGAACATTTGATGAACTTATTGATACTATTGACGAACAATTAGGATTATCTCAAGAAGAGTTAGATGAAATTTCCGGAAATCCTCCGGGAGGATTTGACGAGATGATGAGTGGAATGATGGATGAACTGGCTGATGAAATAGACGCCATAGGCGAGGTAGGGGGAAGCACTGCGGATAGCGTTGGTACTGGAACCGGAATGGGGAGTAGTGCTGATTCTTTTGGCGGCACCGGCGGCACTACGGGAAGCGTTGGTGGTACTGATAATGTTGGAACAGACGCTCCCGGGCCGGGCGGCTTTGAAGGATTTCAAGATGTAGCTACTGAAGACCTGCAAGACTTTGCTGATGTTGCTGATAGTGCTACCGAAGCCGCTGGTGCCACTGAAGGTTACGGTGATGATATAGATTCAAATGACTTGGAGGGATATGATGAAGATGCCACTGAAGCAGCAGAAGCAGAAGCAGAAGCAGAAGCAGAATCAGAATCAGATTCAGATTCAGATAGTGAGGGTACAGAAGGAGATGATAATGAAGATGGAGATGCGGAGGGCGAGGGTGGAGAGGAGGAAGAGGAAGAGGAAGAGGAAGAGGAGGAGGAAGAATAAGTTGAACAATCCCTAAAAATATATTTTTCGAGTAAGTCCTTCGACTTCGCTCAGGATAAACTGAGCGCATCGAGAAATTGCCTAAAAAGGAAGCTTCTCAATTGTGCTTCCGCTCCTGCTAGTGGGGTATCTAGGGATGAAATTCCGCAAATGGCGGATATCAAAAAATGACGCCATGCCCGCAGAAAAAAACAGCCATAAAAAACTTTGGCTTATCGGCCTAGCCGCGTTTATCCTATTATTTGCTATCATTGCGATTGCAAACTATTTGGGGAATAGCCAAAAAACAGGTGAAGCCGGCAAACCCGTTATCCCTAAAATTGATATGCATGAGCATTTCCGCGCCGGAGGAGACGCCAGATATTTTTTAGTGGCCATGGCCGCCGCAGGCATAAAAAAAATGGTGATCGTGCCGACCGACTGGCCGCCTTCCAATCCAAAATACAAAGAAAACCTGACGGCCGCCTTGGAGGTAAAAAACAAATATCCGGATAAATTTATAGTATTTGCCACGGCCTGGAACAAAGACCCGGATGCCGCCAAAATAATTGAGGATGCCGTAAAAAACGGGGCAGGAGGCATGAAATTCATTGATTGGTTATCTTCCAAAAAATATCCGAATGAAGCCGGTCCCGTGGATAGTGATAATATGTATAAAGTGTATGAGGTTGCCAGAGAATACAAAGTTCCGGTGCTAATGCACATTGATTTTCAAAAAAAACCGGAGTGGAAAGCGCAATTTGAAAAAGTTGCGGCTGATTTCCCGGATGTTACATTCATTTTAGCGCATTATTGCCGGGCCGCTTCCGGAAAAACTCCTCAACTCTCGCTTTGCGCCCAGACGCTGGATAAATTTCCCAATGTATATACGGATATTTCCATGGGCGGAGGTTTGAATCGCTATCGGGGTTATTTTGATAAAAGCGAAGCGAGCGCAAAAAAATTCAGGGATTTCATTATAAAATATCAGGATCGGATCCTTTGGGGCGCGGATATTGTGCTGGACGGAAAAATACGCGACGGGGTTGAAAAAAATCCTGCCTGGATTTTCAAACGCATGGCTACGGATTTCTTTATTTTAGAACACGGAAAATATCTTAATCTTTTGCATCCGGAGGACAAAATAATACACCGCAGCCTTGATCTGCCGGATGAAGTGCTCCAAAAAATATACTGGGAAAATCCAAAAAAAGTGCTCGGGATCTAAAATCAAAAACTCGCTGCAAAGCGAGTTTTTGATTTAACAAATGCTTAATGGCTAAGGTTTTACCTCAATAGTTTTTTCCATGGGCGGCACATAACGGCGCAAAAGTAAGGAGTTTGTAACCACCGAAACCGAACTAAAGGCCATGGCAAAACCCGCGATCTCGGGACGGAGCGTGGATTGAGAAAGATTGAACAATGCCTTGCCCAGGCCGCCTAAACGTTGCATTCCTAATGTCCACTCGGCCGGGCGGCCAAAGATGTGCGCGGTAAGAATTTGGGTGGTGAAAAAAAGATGAAATCCGGCGGCCACCGGAATTGCCAAAACATTATAGAAAAACGCCCAGAAAAGATTTTGCCAAACCTTTTTAATGGTTTTACCGGATAACTGGATGGATGTTACCACATCCCGCAGATCGTCTTTGACCAAAATTATTTCTCCGGTCTGCACCGCCACATCCGTGCCTGACCCCACGGCAATGCCGATATCCGCCTGGGCGAGCGCCGGAGAATCGTTGATTCCATCCCCCACCATGGCAACCGATTTGCCTTCCGCTTGCAGTTTTTTAATCACATCGGCTTTTTCCTGCGGCTTTACTTCAGCCAGCACTCGATCAATTCCTATCTCGCGGGCAATGGCGTGCGCGGTTTTGGGATTATCCCCGGTAATCATTATAATTTCTTTTTTCATTTTTTTAAGTTCCGCAATGGCCTCTTTGACAAACGGTTTCAAAGTATCTGCCATGGCAATAATCGCCAGCGCGCGCCATATGTCCCCATCTTTTTTAATGGCAAATACTGTAGTTTTGGCCTGTCCTTGCAATTCCTCAAATTTGGAACGCCATTCTTCTATTGATACCCCAAGTTTTTCCATGTAGGCGGTATTTCCAACCGCAATCTCCACCCCTTCCACCGTGCCTTTTACTCCGTATCCGGAAACCGCTTCAAAGTCCTTTACCTCCGGAAGCGCGCCAAATTTTTCTTTTCCTTTCTCAATAACAGCGCGCGCTAGCGGATGTTCAGAGCCCTGCTCCACGGCCGCCGAGAATCGCATCGCCTCCTTTTCATCCATGCCGGAAAGCGCAATAAAATCAGTAACCACCGGTTTTCCTATAGTCAAAGTTCCGGTCTTATCCAAAGCAACCACTTGAATTCTATAGGCCTTTTCCAGCGCCTCCCCGCCTTTCAAAATTATGCCGAATTTGGCGGCGCGGCCGATTCCGACAATCAAGGCCGTGGGCGTGGCCAAACCCATGGCGCAGGGGCAGGAAATCACCAAGACCGCAATCATTTTGGTAAGGGCCGAACGCAAATCATCCGGAATAAGAAAAAAATACCAGGTTGAAAAAACAATTATCGCAAACACCACCACCGCCGGCACAAAATATTCCGAGATTTTATCAACAAGATCCTGTACCGGAGCGCGGGAGGCCTGGGCCTCTTCCACCATCTGAATAATTTGATAAAGTAAAGTTTCTTTGCCAACTTTAGTGGCTTTGAATTTAATCAAGCCCTCCTGATTGATGGTGGAGCCAATCACCTCCTCCCCGACTCCTTTCCCCACCGGCATGGATTCTCCGGTAACCACTTTTTCGTCAATATGGGTTTTACCCTCCATGATTATACCATCCACCGGAATTTTCTCTCCGGGACGCACCACAATAATATCGCCGTTTGCAAGCTGATCAATCGGCACTGTAACTTCCTGCCCGTTTTTAAGCACATGCGCTTCCTTGGCTTCCAGTTTCAAAAGTTCTTTGATGGCCTGCGACGCGCGTCCCTTGGCAACCGCCTCAAAATACCTACCAAGCAAAATGAAGAACAACAGCGCGGCGGATGATTCCCAAAAAGGATGATCAATGTTGAAAAACAAAAATCCGATCATGGAATAAAAATACGCGGCGGATGTGCCTAAGGCCACCAAAACATCCATATTGGCCGAACCCACCCGGATAGCAGTAAAAGAATTGCGATAAAACGGCCAGGCGATTATAAACTGGATCGGGGTGGAAAGAGCCCAGTAAAAATAATTTAAATCTATCTGGAATGGCGGGTTTGAAACATCCACAAAAAATCCGGTGATAAATTTCAGGGGTTGCGCTATGATCCAAAAAAGATAACTGGTGGCATACGACCCGTAGCCGAAAAATCCGGATCCGGTGAGCAGGGGCGCGTGTTGATTTAAAAAGTCAAAAAACTCATGCACATGCGTCACATTGAACATGTGAATCAGCATATAATAAAGAATTATGGGAAATGCCAGTAAAAACGCGGCCTTCACCCGCCGGCGCGCTTCTTCAATTTGCTTGGCTTCTTTTTTTTCTTCATCAGCTGCAGTTGCGCCCCGCTCATCCGGCCGGATTAAATCATATCCCAGCTGATTTATCAGTTCGTCAATTTTAGCGAGCGGAATTTTGGTTTCATCAAATTCAATCGCGGTTTTTTCCGCGCCATAACTTGTTTTGATGGATTGCACCCCCGCCTGCTTTCCGATTAACTTATCTATGAGAATACTGCACGACGCGCAGTGCATTCCTTTGACTTTTAGAACAAGCTTGGTCATAAAGCGGAGGAATGGTCAACGATAGAATTTACGCTGATTTTTTATTTCTATATTTTCTTCGAGTGTTTTTCAAACCATTCAGCCATTTTATTTAATTGGTATTTATTCTCCACCGCAGATAATACGAAGTTTTCCATCTCTTCATTGCTTATTTTAAATTCATATCCATTAAGAAATAGAAAGCGGATTGCGATAGAAATTGCAGTTCTTTTATTTCCATCAATAAAAACATGGTGATAAGCGCAGGATTCAAAATAAGCCGCGGCCTTTTTAAAAATAGTTTCGTAAAGGTTTTTACCGCCAAACTGCATCTTGGGACGTTCAGTCATAGATTCCAAAAGATTTACATCTCGGACACCATGTAACCCCCCTGTCTCGTCAACAATACGCGCATGAATTACCAATATTTCCTCTCCGGTTAAATAGCGCATGGCACAATTTATTTTCTCGCAAGCGCCTCTAGCGCCAGCCTATACTTTTTAATAAATCCGTCGGTCCATTCCAAAAGCTCCGGATCTATTTTGTTCGCCGGTTCAACTATTACTCTTTGCTTTTTAAAATCCACATCCACCCGGACCTCATCTCCGATTTTAATCCCCAATTCTTGCAAGGATTTTTTAGGCAAGGTGACCGCCATAGAACTTCCTACTTTTAAAACCTTTTGAGTCATAATTTTGGCTTAATCTATTATATCTTCGCTTCGCTCGATATAATCGGTTCGCTCGGTCGAAATGAAATAGGTTTCATTTCCCCCCGTTGCCAATTATAATTTTATTATAATCGCCTCTGCGCGTTATGTCAAATTTTAGGTTGACCCCGGTAGAGATGCAAAGCGAACTAAATCTCTAGCGGGGTTGACAAAAATTATTACGCTATGCTAATCTTTATTCATTGATCTTTTCATTTTCCGGAGGTTTTATGGCAGTGACACTACATACCATCGGAATGGTCTATAACTTTAAAGATGGGTTGTTACATGCTCTGGTCGGACCGGATCGAATTATTCATGCATCGCATCAATGCACACCGGAACCCATTCCTACAGAATATAACTATCCAATCATGAATTTCCGCGTTGGCAGACATTTACAAGATGGACGACATACCGCCGTACTTTTTTGCCGAGAATGCGGATTAAGAATAAAATTGGAATGGTCCTACAAAATGGACCTTAAAGAAATTGACACCCAACTGGACGCCGCCGCCATTCGTTCTTGGTCAGAATAAATTCTTTCATCCCCAGCGGCCCGGCCGCTGATTTTTTTACCCAACCAATGCCTCTCTCTCCCTTTTCAGAAGCATCATGTACGAAATAACGGTGTTTCGAGGCCATGATGCGACCGAGCGGGCAATCATTAAAATTTATTTGCGAATCAAATTCGGTCGAGGCATATGCGGTTTCGCGACAATGGGAGGATGAGTTTGCTTGGTTCTCCGACCGTAGTCGGAGAAAACTTATCCGACCCTTAATGAGCGAGCCGCCGGAGCGAGCGAATGTGCCGCGAAGCGCATATGCCGAGGAAACCGAATTTATGATTCTTACCGATAGCCGTGCCGAAAAAACAACATTACTGAGTGGGACTCACCATACTTCTGACCTCTATTTTCCCTATCATATCAAAATGCGTCCTATGCTTCCCGTCCACCTCCCCCTCCCCGCAGGGCACCGAGCAATAAAACGGAAACTCTCCTTCCTGGGTTACCACAAATTCCATTTTTATGGTGGAACGCGCCGGCATTCTTTGCGACTGCCCGAAAGCGTCAATCGCAATTCCATGGTCATAATCATCCTCATTTACCGCGGTTATCACAATCTTATCCCCGCGTTCGGCCTCAATCACTTCCGGTACAAAACGCCATTCGTCTTTTTTGGCGATGATTGTAACTTCACGAATTTTTCCGGTAGTCACCGGTTTGGCCTCATCAGACAGCAAAAACGTGCGGTAAAAAACCCCGAAACCGAGAATCAGAACTCCTATAATGATTAGGATGGCGTATTTATTCATCCCGTTTTTAGTTCCAACTTTTACACCGACTTCTTAAGATATTTTTTCACCAGAACGCTCAACACTACAATCGCTATCAATGACCAAATTAAATTAATCCACCAGGAAGAGACCAGCGGAGGCGCTTTTTCCTCCACTTTTATCCAAAATCCGGCAATTAACGCATCATCTAGCGGCAAATCAGTGCCTTTAGGACGGAACTGGGCAAATGCTTTATAAAGTCCCGCCTCCGGAAATACGGCGTGGAAATTTATGGTTTCATCCGCTACGCCTTCTTCATGCGTTTCTCCGGGCAATTCCTCATCTCCGTGGGCTAAAACTTCAGAAAAAATACGCGAACCCCGATGTTCTTCCAGGCCATTCATATTTTCAGCATGCATGTCGTCAGCAGGATGAGTGTGTATAAATTGTTTCCAGTCATCTTTTATAATAGTAAGGTGCATAGGAGCCGCAAGATAATCCTCCACTTCAACCTCATCTCCGTCAAAAGTATGAACATCAAAAGACAAATCATGCTCGTGCCCTTTAACAACCGGCTCATCCAAATTTAACGCAACCTGATACTGACCGACAATAACATTCCTTCCAAAAGAAATTTTCTTGTCCTCTTTTAGTCCTTCTCCGATAACTAAAATTTCCGGATGACCAAAAGAATGGTTCACCCCGTCTTTTTTAATTTCTGACCAAATTTTATAAAGTCCGGGTTTTTTAAATGTATAATCAATTATAAACAAACGCGGGGGCGGAGGAGACGACGCTTCAATTTCAGTTTTTTGAATAAACCTTTCCCTTTTTTCTGGACTAATTGGTGGGGATGGATAAGAAAATCCTGTCCCCGGCGTTATAATCTCTTCTTTGATGGAGACTTCATTTCCTGGCAGTACTTCAGCTCTAACGGGATGGATGTGAAAAAATTCATTCATATCACTCCGCACGCCGATTACATGCATATACTTCTCATGTTCAATCTCAAGGTCGGTCACCGGAATATTTCCCGGTTTTTCATTTACAAAGAAATCAAGTTTTTGTGCTTGGCCAACTCCAAAAGGAACGGGCGTGATGTTTAAATTAACCGTCGGGCCGGATTTAACTTCTCTTTCTTCGTGATACAGGGTTTCTCCATGTTCTTCTTTATGCGCTCCGCCCATGGCAGATTCTTCTCCGCCGCCATGCGGTTCAGCGGCCGCTCCTTTAAACTGAACATGAACCTGGGTGCCGAGTTTAAATGTCCAGGCCGTAGAATATCCGACAACCAGCGCGATAACAATGTATATCACGGAAAGCGAAAGAATAGTCCGTCGCGACGGCTTTTTGATAATAAAGGCGACAAGAAACGTCAGGGCAAGAAACCCGAGCCAAAACATATTTCCGTATTGAATGAAATTGGGAACGTCAATAAGTTGATGTTCGTGTTTTAAAATCACCTCTCCAAAACGCTCGCCGCCAATATTATTCACAAATTGCTCCCACGCCCCATGAATGCCGGATGCTATAAACCAATCATGACCGAAGATGCCAAAGGTTAAAAGATATGAACCGATAATAACCAGCATCCAGCCCATAGACCGCTCAATTCCCTCTTTATGCTTGGTAACGCCCGAAAGAGCGTTAATACCCAGCGTACCAAGAATAGCCAGAAAAATGAGCGGGACCGAACGCCCCAACCCGTGCACAAAACCCAGAAACCATCCGTTAAATAGATCTCCCACAGTTGCGATGTATCCGAGAAGCAAATAGAAGGCCGGATTCGGACAGCCAACACCCGCATTGCCCAGCAACAATCCAAGCAAAAAGGTCTTCATATAGTCCTTGCGGCGCTGGATAAAATCCGGGAATTTGCCCGAATATGAAGGTAACTTGAATTTTAGAAGCCCAATCTCCGAAAGCCCGAATAAGAAAGCGGCTGTGCCGCCGAGTAAGACCGCGTATACTTCGGCATCCGACTTCAAACCGAAAGTTCTGCCGACAGCCGCAATAAAAACACCGTAAATAGAAAGGGTGATCGTGAGCCCCAGGGTGCAGGGCAAAAAAATCATGGAAAGACCAGCCACAAACGAAAGCGTCAGCCCCACCGTCTGCTCGGGAGTGGTGGCCAGCCAAAAAAGACCAACCACGAAAACAATAAATAAGAAAAACCCGAACAGCCCGATCTTTAATCTTACTGACTTTTCGTGCTCGGCGGATTCAACGGACGGCTGCGGCGCAACGGAAATACTGGTATCTTGCTCCATACGATTAACTCCGCGGTCATCCTGAACGAAGTGAGGGATCTTAAAGATTCTTCGCTACGCTTAGAATGACGTTGAATGCCTGTTAACCAAATTACTTTTAGGAAGCGAAACGAGAACTAAAAGCGCGATGGCCGCGCCCAAAAGACCTATATCGCGGAAAGTTATAGAAAATTGCGGCGCAAAAATAAGAATAAAAGTGAACTCCAGGGCCGAAATAGCTGCGACAATCCTGACAAAATTATGGTCACAGAGCCAGATCAAAAGTACGAAAGCCATTGTCAATTCCGCCACGCCCTGTAGCCGAAGATAGTCCTCAAGCGGCACGAAAGAAATTACAATTTTTGAAAACCATCCGGGGACAGCCCAGATCCAGGCCGTAGGATTTAATATCAAATCATAGCCGGAATACAAATACATTATACCAAGGCCGAGACGCAAAGGCCACTCCGGCCGAATTTTCAAAAGAAAGTTCATAAAATTATTGGATTACATAACTCATAGCCAGCACATGGCAGGCAGGTTAATGCGCGGAAAAACGCGGATAATGATATTTCTTAATTGAAGGTAAAATCCGCTTAAGGATCAATCGCCACGCCGAATCCCAGTTGTTGTGGATCAAATATAAAAAGTGGTATTCGAACGCCTTGACGTGTGACTCTAGAAAGTGTATTTATGCCTAATTCGGTAACAATAAAATCTCCATTTGATGCGACCGTTATACCTCTGGGTTCTACTCCGGATGGAAACTCAAATATCTCGGTCTGCATTCCTTCCGGAGTAATCCGGGATAGCACTGAATCTACCATGACTATAAAATTGCCATTAGAATCGGTGGCAAGTCCGCATCTCGTCCCAATAGGTATGTTATTGCCATTGAAGATACGCGTCGCTACACCCCCAGCTGTTATTCGCAACAATTCACTTGTGGCAAGTACGATAAAATCACCGTTGCTGTCTATAACTACACCATCGCCAGAAATACGTTTACCAAAGTCAAAAATATCTGTTTGAATTCCGTCTGCTGTAACGCGAATCAATTTAGTCGGAATGCCAATTTTCGGAAAAATAAACACTATGAATCCCTCTTCCGAAGGAAGCGGAGGCGGCGGAACACAATTCAAAACATCACGGTGACAGACGGCGGCGAGGGCATTCAAGCGGCAGCCACGGAAACCGGGCCTACCATCATTACAAGCCGATCCCAACTTTTTATCTATTTCTTCCGTTGTGCTGGCGGTGATCGGATCTGCTGATTCGGTAAGAATTTGTTTGATTTGCACAGGAGTTAGTTCCAGCTTAATTGCTTTGATGAGACCGGCAACTCCCGTAACCATGGGGGCAGAGGCGGAGGTGCCGAGAAAATTAGTATCATAGTCATCAAAACCAAGAGGCGACGAAAACTTCTTTGGAGTATAAATACTGCTACCCGGAGCCGCAATCACAACAGCATCTCCAAAATTTGATCCTTCTGGTGGTGTGATGTCACGATCATCGGTCGAAGAAAGTCCATCAAGTGCGCCGACTGCAATCACATTTGAAAAAGTGCTTGAAAAATTAGAAGGCGTCTCGCTTTGTACATCTGTATCGGAATTGCCAGCGGGAATTATGAAAAGGGTATTTTGAAATTGGTTAAACACTAAACCCCATGATGCTACGGAAATTTGAAATATTGAATCGGATACCTCTCCTCCAATTTTCCCTTTTTGATCAAAACGCAAGGCCGATTGTTTAACTGCAGTAAATCCTATATTTACAACATTTGCTTCGGATAAAGCAGCCTTAATTGTATTTAACTGTATGTTAAAAAAAGTATTTATTACAGGTCTTCTTGCCTCAAGTATGTAATTTTCCGTCACTCCTGCAATAATCCCGTTTGTCTGCGGACTTCCTGCTGGAAGCGCGGTAAACGGCGATATATTGCTTGCGCCGATAATGCCAGCAACTTGCGTACCGTGGCCTTCGTTGTCTCCGTCGCGCTTGGCAAAAAAAGAGGACGAGCCAAAATCTACTGCACCGCGCAGAGTGCCGCCTATCACCTCACCAGCGAACTCCGGATGTTTTGCGTCAACACCCGTATCAACAATACCAATGGTAACGGGACTAAACGTAGGATTTTTGCTTTCTATTTCTTTCCACGCGTTGAACAAAGATATCTTTTCAAACGGTATTTTCACGATTGGCTCGCGTACATCAAGGTCATGGGGTGAGACGGCAAAAACCGCAATACCAAAAACAGCGGCAAGAAATACTGATATAACGATTAGTTTTATAATCCTCATAAGTTTAGCGGGGGGCGTTTAGCGAAAAAGGGATTACAATGGCGGAAATGATTCCCATGATGATGACTACAACAGTAAGTATCCACACCGTTAGTGACAAAACCTGTTTCAGTGGAGAATCATCCTTTTTTTTGATAAATATTGGGGTCACGACAAGAACTAGAGATAAAAGAGGAGGAACGGCATAAACAATTGCAAGTGGAATGCCAAGTTTAATCGCAAGAATAACTTCCAGCACTAATATGGGGGACGCAGCTAACCCCCACCACAATACAAGAAATAAAAGTATGTATTTGATGACCTTTATTGCGTTTCTCATACACTTTTTTATCGAGGTTTATCGAGGAGCCATAAGGGCATTTTCTGAAACCGACAGCACAAAAGAAAAGCTTGCTGATTCAATACTTCCTATTACGTCTTGCAGTTCTGTAGCCGTATTAGTATTCACTTCAATCTTATACAAACCAATGGATGAAACCGATCCGGTAACCGATCCGCCTACAAACTTAGCAACTTCAGCCGCTTCCGAGATATCACTTGCAGAAGTTAATAACAATATTATCTCGTTCGCCATAAACTCCACCCCATCAACAGCAATAAGTTTTGTGGGGTCACTCTCCTTCTCAAAAATTTCTTCCCTGCTCAAAATTGAATCTTTCCCAATTCTAATTTTCCTCGCCAGAACTTGTCCTCGCAGAGTTGATTCTTTTCCAATATGAACACTGGCCTTTAGTGCAAGGAGTTTGAAATTAAGGAACGAATTTTTGCCAAAGAGTGCGGGACGGCCTATTTTTCTTGCTTTGTGGTCTTTCTTCTCCTTGTCATCATGGAGAGAATTTATCTCATCGTCGTCGTCTTCTCTTCCAGTTTTGGGCCCCATGCCCAGATAATTGATTTTTAGGTCGTCCGGTTTGATGTTCAGACCGGGAAGAATAGATATTTTATCGTGTCCTCGGAGCTTAAATTGGATATTTAAGATAGCGGGGGCATTAAAAATTAGGGTGGAGTTATCTTTCAATTCAAGTTTGCGGAGATTATAAATGCCGCCCTCAAGGATAAGACGGGAGTTCTTCTCAAGAGTTATATTGCGATAACTTCCTGCGGCAAGAGTATTGTCCTGGCCTTCAAATTTAAAATCTTGGGTTCCGACCTGAAAGTCAGGAATTTCCGGCAGATTGGCTATTGGCAATTGTACCGGCTTAGTTTGCGTTCCGAGGATTTGAGCATCTTTATGCAGTTTGAGTTTATTGAACGAGGCATTGCCATTGATGATGGTGTTTTTGTCTATAGAGATTTCTTTGGCAAAAAGATTGCCGTTTATGATGCTGTCTTTTTCAATATTCAGGTTTTTGTTGGAACCGAGATCCCCGCTGGATACCTGAACTCCTTGTTCGAGTTTAATTTCTTCTTGGGCAAAGAGGACAAAATTGTCCGTATTATCAAAAATCGGCTGGCTGTTAAAACTGAACATAGCCGCCGCCAAACCGCTGACCGCGAACATAGAGATAATGTGATGTTTTTTAACTTTCCCCCTTATACGTTCCATGTTTACGAAAGTTCCTTTAATTTCACAATAAACTTCTCTTTATCAAATCCTCCGCTAGCCCAAAGCTCGCCGTTTATTACGATGCCCGGCGATGCTAAAATCATGTATTTTTGCGCCATCTCCTGTCCCTTATCCTCGGTTATATCGAATTTCTGGAAAGAGACATTAGGCCAATCCTTTTCAATGGAATGCCAAAACTCCTCAAACACCCGGCAAATATGGCATCCCGGCGAAGCCAATACCTCAAGGGTAATCATGATGTTTTCATTTTATCACGACCAAAAGATATATTCTCTTAACCTTTTCCACACTATCCGCACGCCAACCCTCTTTTACCTTTTAGCAAACTGTGGTATAATGGATATAGAAGGAGGAAATACCGCAAAGATACCGCACTTTTCACAACTTAGACGCACAATAATGATGATTCCTGAAAGTTATGTCAAGCCCTTTGACACCCCCTTCTTTTACGTATCTGCGCAAAAGAAGGGGGTTTTTAGTAAAAAAGGTGTGGGAAACATCTTGATAACTTAGGGGTTAAGATGTGCGGAACAAGAACCTCGCTAAGTCATAATAAGATTTATTTG
>Ga0075966_122_pt1 | contig 18484 bp, 17 predicted proteins | sample RifGroA2_FD_67992 | JGI IMG/M metagenome (GOLD analysis project Ga0075966, IMG submission 67992) | Parcubacteria bacterium GW2011_GWA2_45_30
GGCTTGACGAAAAAATTCGTAGTGATAATATACCACCATGTTCAAAAATATGACAAAATTTGCCGGAGTGATGATTGCGATTGTGCTGGTGGGAGGGCTGGTTCTTTTGATCATGCAGTATATCCGCTACCGTTATTCGCCCGAATACCGCGTTGAGAAAAATTTAAAAGAAATTGAAAAACAATACGCCGAGGACTCTTATGGTGGAAATACGCCGGAAGAGACCCTGGCGCTTTTTATTTCCGCGCTAAAAGCCGGGGACACGGATTTGGCTGCCAAATATTTTGTGCTGGACGCGCAAGAACAATGGCGCGAGGATTTAGCGGTGATGAAGGAGAAGGAATTATTAGGTGAGATGATTAAAGATTTAGAACGAAAAAAATATAAATACTCAATTTCTGACGGACAAATTGGATTTGATATTGCAAATGATCAAAATGAAATAGCATTAACAATTTTGGTGGGTCGCGGTCCCAATACTAAATGGAAAATAGTAGATTTCTAATAAAATCTTTTTATACAATAATATGGGGAGGGACACTTTTTGTGCTCCCTTTTTTTACATTTGGATATGACGATAAAACCACGCATCCGGCCTTAACCCAAGAAATCGTTAAGTTTTTCAATGCTTCCTATCCGGAAAAACAGATTAACAATACAGATGCAGAAAAAATTATTCAAGGAAGCATAGATGAAGACACACAAACCCGCTGGCTGTACCACTTTTATGATCCGGTATATAACCGAGGGTTGGTTTTGGAAGATGACGCCTTTCCCAAAGACCCGAATCTAGCCTTGGTGGCATCCGGCGCCAAATCCGAATGGGAAAGTTCCAAAACATGGGGAACTAATTCGGAATTGCAATCGGGAATTATAGAAAATTTATCTGCCGGAATTTTTACCGAATATTTTTCCGGAAACAAGGATTATTCCTGGAATCGGGCAATTTATGAATACGCCTGGGAAGACAAAAATCGCGGACTTTTATCGCTTGGACATATTTTGCATTTAATTGAGGATGCCAGCGTGCCGGATCATACCCGCAATGACGCTCATCCGCAGTTTTTGGATTTAGGATCTCCGTATGAGGCGTGGACCAAAAAATTCACGCGCCAGACCATAAATTCATCCTTAACCGGAGAAAAACCGATTATCTTTTCAAATATCGGAAACTATTTTGATTCATTGGCAAATTATTCAAACAATAATTTTTTTAGTAAAGATACAGTATTTATAAAAGAATTTAAAACTCCAGTTATAAGTTTTTATCGAATCGAAAACTTATCCGACAGTTTAGTTAGTAAATTTGGATACGGATACATTAATGGTGACTTATATAAACTTGTAAGGATAAATGTTGAATTCTCGTGGAAAGATGCCCTAGACGACAAAGAAGATGAATTTTTAATAACAGATCGAGATAACTTAATTCTCACCGACTATTGGACCCGTCTTTCCAAACAATCAGTTCTGCACGGGGCCGGAGTTATTAAACTTTTTTTGGATGAAGTGGAAAAAGAAAAACAAACCAAAACTCTTTACAACAAAAACCGCTCCTGGATCGGAAAAACTTACGACGCCGTATCAAATACCGTATCCGGCTGGTGGGATTCAACCACCAATGCGGTATCAAATGTTTATACAAATTTGGCCGGAAGTGTTTTTAGTTTGGGAACAGATGATGCTGAAAGTAGTCCCTCCATAGAGTCGGGAACTAAAAATAACGAACCGGGGACTGATTTACAAAGTAGTCCCTTGACCAGCTCGGGAACTAATTTGCAAGGTAGTCCCTCCACAAGGTCGGGAACTATAAATAGCGGGTCGGGAATTAATTATCCGCCACAGATTGCGGGTGTAAGTATTGCGTTTAATCCGATTCCTACAGCGCCGCCTGTCTCGCCGCCAAGTTCCAATACATCTTCAATTGTTCCGATTGCCGGAGGAGGCGGAGCTCCACCTGCGCCAACGCCTCCGGAGCCGGAACCATCACCTACGACTCCCCCGCCGGAACCTGAACCCGAACCGTCACCACCCGAGCCCCCGCCTCAAACTCCCCCATCTGAACCAGAGCCGGAACCGGAACCGCCGCCGGACACCGAACCGCCCGACATAACGCTCAATATTCACGAGTGCGCCGATTCCCTCTCGCCCGACACCTGCCTGCTTGCTTCCACTACCATCACTTTAATCTGGTCGTCTGTGGCCTCGGACCTTTTATACTACGAGATTTCCTGCGAATCTGCGGGAAATGCCTGCCCGGATTTTTTAACCAGAACCACCAGCGCGACTTCAACCACATATTATACGCCACCGCTTCCGGCAAAATATATTTTTTCCGCCAAAGCAGTTGATATAAATGGAAACGTAAGCAACCCGACCGCTAAAACCGTGGAAATTTATTTGCGACCGCTCGTAATCAACGAAATCGCCTGGATGGGAACTTCCAGCGACCAACCAAATGATGAATGGATTGAATTAAAAAACCTGACCGAGTACCCGATCACACTTAACCAGTGGCTGCTCCGTTCCAAAACCGACAACACGCCATATATAAAACTTAGCGGAGAGATTCCGACAAACGGTTTTATCGTATTGGAAAGAACTGATGAAACAACGATTTCCGACCAAACAGCGCATCAAATATATACCGGATCGCTAATAAATCATCCGGCCGAGGTTCTGGAACTTTCACGCGCATCTTCAACCGTGGATGAAACACCGGCCATAGAAGCATGCAACGGATGGTGGTGCGGGGGCGAAGCCGGAGGCGCGTATTATTCCATGGAACGGCACGATCCGGAAGATGAAGGGACGGATCCGACAAACTGGGGAACTTGGCAAGGATTTTTGCAAAACGGGAAAAATGCGGATGGTGTAAAAATAAACGGCACCCCGGGCGCTAGAAACACCGTCAATTATCTGATTTCGCGCGGCGGCACCGCTCTTATATCCGACAAGACATTGAAAAAACAAAACAGCCCCTATATTATTCCGCAATATTTTGCGATTACGCCGGATGCTACACTTACGCTTGAGCCGGGTACGGTAATAAAGTTCCTGCAAGGCGGATCCATTTTAGCTGAAGGAAAAATACTTGCCGCCGGATCCGCGGAAAATCCGGCGGTATTTACTTCCTTCAAAGATGATGAATATGCGGGCGATACAAATCAGGATGGTTCGACAAGCTCACCACAGGCGCGAGATTGGAGTTCAATCAAACTCCGCGGCCCGGGATCGCAATTTGATCATGCGATTTTTCGCTTTGGAGGAATTCCGGATTCTTTGGGCGAATCCTGGGCCATGCTGCGCGCCAATGACACGGATATATCGGTAAAAAATTCGGTGTTTGAGAAATCCGGCGCCTATGGATTATGGCTTGCCAACACCTCCGGAGTTATTGAATCCAGCGTCATGCGCGATAATACAGATGGAGGGCAGGCGGACGGAGTTGGGCTGGTGGCCACGGACGGAAATTTAGAAATCCGCGGAAACACTTTTGAAAATAACGGAATGGGCCTGCGGCTTACATCAGCCGGAGCCGAACACTCGTTAAAAATAACGGAAAATATTTTCCGGCAAAATGAATCATTCGCCGCGCAATCCATTGGCGCGTACCCGGAATTTTCCGAAAACACGGCGATGGAAAACGGAATTAACGGAATTAACATCCAGGGCACGGTTCAAAAGGACTTTACGCTTTGGGCCGATCTGCCATATGTAATTCAAAACACTGTCTATATGGTGGAGCCCGAAAAAATTCTGACTATAAAACCGGGAACGATCTTAAAATTTCAAGGAGGCGGAGGAATTAATGTGCAGGGAGTTTTGAATGCGATAGGGACCGAAGATCAAAAAATAGTATTTACATCTCTCTATGATGACGAATACGGAGGCGATACGGACGGAACCACAACCCCAACCGTTGCCGCGGGAGATTGGATGAATATCTCGTTTCTTGATGGAAGCGCGGGGTCGAGCTTGGAACATGCAACTATAAAATTCGGGGGGACAAAATCCATGATCAATCCAAACCCCGGCGCGCTGCGCGCAGAAAATTCTTCGTTTGAATTGGACAATGTTGTCGTGGACAATAATTATCTGGCCGGAATTTTTCTCAAAAGTTCTTCCAGCGCGGTTATAAAAAATTCTATCATCCAAAATCATCAGGCGCCAAACATCCCCTCGCCATCCGAACCGTCCTACGGGCTGTTTCTGGAAAATTCATCAGCCGCGCTGGAGAGTGTTTTATTCCGCGCCAATAAAGTCGGGATAATCGCCCTGGCAAGTTCCACGATTTCGGCAACCAACATTACGTTTGAAGGAAACGAGAACGAGACCGATACTATTCCCACGGACCTTTTACCGTGATACGCTTAGAACAGCTCATAATATAAGCCACGGGCGGAAAAAGCCATGATAGATAAGGAAGCCGCGAACCTTGATGATTATCTTACCGGGCTGGCGCAGGAACTTGCCGACATACTTTCTGCAAATTTATTGCTCGATCACACAACCACGGACGAGGCGATGAAACGCGCTCGCGACATACGGGAAGAAATTGAATCATACGGCATCCTCACAACCTATACCGGCAAACTTTCCGATGAATCTTTCAGATATCAAAATCGCGGTAACGCTCCTCAAACCCAAAAGCGATATGTCGCCCGAGGCGAAGGAAATTTACCAAAAATGGCTTCAGTCCAGACAGAAAAAATAAGCCCATGTCAAAAGGGCTTTTTTGTTAAAAAAAATTACCACCAAAAGACACAATGTTCCCTCCTTAAGAAAGCCCCTAAGTGAGTGATTGCGGTTTTTGTATATTGTAATTTAAGATAATGGGAGGCGCGATTTGCTCGGTTTCTCCGACATTATGTCGGAGAAAAATCGCGCCGACCTTTAGCGAGACGACCGCTGGAGTCGCCGAGTCGTGTCTGAAATTGCAATAGACGAAACCCGCACAAACGAGCGAGTTTGCTTTTTATTTTTTGAGTTGTTAGACTAACCTTAAGCTTTTTGAAAAAATGGATTGCCATGAAACAATTGCTACAAGCCCCTTTCCTGCTTATTTTTATACTGATTTTCGCGCCTTACGCCCATTCCGAAGTTACCGCGGAAAAATGCCAAAAAGATCCGGATTGCGTAAATTACTATGGCGAACTCGGAAACAAGAATTTCGAAGTCCTAAAAGAAATAAGAGATCGCTATGTAGAAGAAGTTAGTTTCGAAAAATTAGTCGCTGCGTTCCGCCAAGGCGGGATGGCGCGGGTATTTTCTTTGCTGGATTACCACAGCGAATATGTCATGGCCGCGCAAAAAGACAAAAAAAATAAAGCATATAAACCCTTTGGCGGCATAGGCATAGAAATGGGAGAAATCAACCAAAAAATAACCATCTTCGGGCTCATCAGAAACGGACCGGCCATTAAATCGGGAAAAATCAAAAGGGGAGACATCATCCTGGCGGTGGAAGATAAATCTACGAAGGGAATTTCTAAAGACGAAGTAAACAAACTTATACGCGGAAAGGTTGGCCAAGATGTGGTTCTAACGCTGTTGCGCGAAGGACCGCCGCCGCTTGAATTTACCATAACTTTGACGCGGGAATTGATTGATGACAATATTTTAACCTCGGATGTAATCGGCAATATCGGCTATATAAAACTGCGGCAATTTGAAAAAGGCATGTCCGCTAAAATGCGCGAAATAATTTCTGATTTTCCCGCCAATACCGTTGGCCTGATTCTTGATCTAAGAAAAAATCTCGGCGGAGCCCTAACCGAGGCTTTCAGGGTCAGCGCACTTTTTTTAGAACGCGAACAATTTATCGGAAAAATAGTGCAGCGCAAAAGAATAATCCAAAACTTTGCTGCCGGCAGCAGGCCGGAAGAAAGCGAGCGGATTACATTGCCCCTGGTTATACTTGTTGACTCGCTATCTGCCAGCGCTTCGGAAATAGTAGCATCCACTCTGCAGGATAATAACAGGGCCGTGATTATCGGCATGCCCACTTTTGGCAAAGCAACTTCACAGAGCCTGTATGGTTATTACGAAAATGATGAATACTGGAAAGGGGTCCTGCAAGGAGATTACTTCGCCATAACCGACGGACTAATTTACCGGCCCAACGGCAAAACCCTGCAAGGCAAAGGATTAATTCCAGACATAATCATAGCCAGCGGGGAAGGCGAGGACGTGGAAAAAATTATGTCCGAGGAAATTGTTTCGGAAAGAATTACTCCCGGCCACTTAAAAGGAGAGGAAGAAAGCACGCTGACTCCGGATGAAAAAATGCGGTTTGAACTACTAAAAGAGGACCGGCAGCTTTACGCATCCTTTGAATTCTTGCGGATATTGAACAGGAGGCAGAAGACATGACGCGATTAGCCGGAGCATGCCTGATACTGGCATTATTCATTTGTCCGGAAGAAATAGCAGGCAAGGATCATTACGAATTAACCTTTGTTGCTTCAAATGAAGAAGTTGACATCGCCTTAAATAAAAGCGAGGCGTTAAGGGGACTAGCCGTAAGAAACGAATTTTATGATGCCGCGGATCAGAAAACCAAAGAAAAAATGGACAACCTTGTAAACAGCATCAAAAACAACCTTCAACCGATATTCATTTATGGCCAGTCACTGCGCCTTGAAATTTTGGAATCATGGTTTCCGCAAGCTAAAGGATATTTCAGGTGCCAACCGACCATGGCCGGAGCTTTCTCCACCCTGCCAGTGAATGAAGAATTGCAAAATAGTACCGAGGATGGATATTTGCCCGGTAAAACTTTTCTGATGTGCGATCCGGATGATACGGCAAAATCGGAGCAGGAATTCCGGGAATATATTTCCGCTTTCTGGCTTACGGAGAAACAGGACATCCGAGAGGAAGGATATGCCACTCTTAATTAGCCCAAATTAAAACCAATCGTTTGCTAACGACTGGTTTTTTAAATCTTGCCAAAAACTTATTTCCATGCTACAAATTACACTATTCTTTGACAACAAAAAAGCCGAGTCGAAAGGAATAAAAAATGGCCAAGCGAAAAAGGAGCCAATCACGATGGGTCATATTCGTCAGGAATAAAAAAAATAGTAGCGGGAATATTTCGCTATTCCTCCTCAAAGATCGTTTTTTCATGGACGGAACATTATTAGAAAAATATAGACATAATGACACATCCATAACTATCCTGACAAAATACAACCCGATTCCGACACGCCACATCATGAACACAAGTGAATTGCAGATTGAAAACGTCACCCATGACACTTTAGATTCCATTGAAGGCGCAACTCACCGCGACTGGATCAAAATAACCGGACGAACCGGATTTTATCGCGTGGCGTATTCAAACGATCTTTTCTCGCGGATTCTCGACGCCATGCGAAACGGAGAAATCATTAATCCCAAAGACCGCATCGGCCTGATTGACGACACCGTGGCTTTGGCGCGCGCCGGTCTTTACAAAACATCAGAGGCGCTGGAACTCCTTAACACATGCCGAGACGAGCGCGAATACGCGGTGTGGGCCACGATCATATCGGCACTTAATGAGATTCGAGGCATTGTACCGAATCTTGGCGCATTATTGGCATTTCAGGAATTTGCGCAAAACGTTCTGCGTCCAGCATTATCCCGAGTTGGCTGGGATAAAAAAATTGGCGAGCCGGATCTTCACGGCATGCTCCGCCCCATGCTTATCACTGCCCTTGGCAGATTCGAGGACTCGCCAACCATCAATGAAGCATTTGAACAATTCGGAAAAGCGCATGCTGGTTTCGAAATCAGCGCGGATATCCGCGGAGCAGTTTATGAAATTGTCGCAATCTATGGGAATTCAGCCGTACTTGACCGGCTCCTTGCGCTATATGAGCATGCCGGCGATGATCAGGAAAAAAAGCGCATCCTTAATGCCCTGGCCGGAGCCGGATGCAATGATGAATCGCTGATTGAACGGGTGCTGGAATTTCTGATGTCGGACAAAGTTTTAACATCTGATGCGCCGCTGGTGATAGAGCGCATGGGCGCCCATAACAAACCTGGCATGATTGCCTGGAATTTCATAAAAACCAATTGGCAAGACGTGGTCGCGCGTTTCCATGGCGACGGAGTCGGAAAACTTTTACCGCGCGCGATTGAAGGATTAGTAGGTTCGTTTAACCACGAAGGAATGGTGTTAGAGGCGGAAGAGTTTTTAGGCGCCCATCCTTTGGAAGGAGGCAAAAATGCATTCACGCGGGCCTTGGAAAAAGCCCGTTCCAATGTCAGCTGGAAAAAACGGGCTTTGGATGATTTTTACGACTAACCAGTATTTATGATAAATTCCCGGTTTTACCGCCGGGATATTTTAATACGATTAACTGTATTGAAATTACGCAAAGCGCATCGTATAATTTCCACATGGGGCTCCCAACGCGAAAACACTACGGGGAATTTTTAGGAGAAGGTGAATTCAGCCAAATGCCGCTCAATCTGCAAAATTACGTGCGGGCGGTTTTCGGGCTTCTGGGAATTTCAGAAAAAAGCGAGAAGGAATTATGGGAGAAATTGACGGCGGAGGAGAAAGAAAAGGTGTCGGAGATTACAAAGAAAATGATGGGGACGATTCGCTAGAGCGGTTTTCAACAATTAATTTTACAGACACGCAAAAATTTCCCGGCGAGAATTTTTTCTCAGGACTCGGCATTGCTCTTTCCGCCTAAGGCGGAAATCCATGCCCGCAATGCCTCGTCATGGTCTGTAAAATTAATTGCCTCAACCGCACATATGCTTACTTTGAATTTTTTTGTAATTTCATTGAAAAATGGGGTAAATTTATGTAAACGCCTACGGCGTTTTTGTTTAACACTATATAAAAAACAAACCCACTACAAAAAATGAAGAGCAGACAATGAAAATTATCCGGCGCTTGAAAAAATCATATCCGCACTCAAAAATCGCGCTCCGTTATTCCAATAACTGGGAACTTTTGGTCGCCGTGATTTTGTCCGCGCAGTGCACCGATAAAAAAGTGAATGAGGTAACTGCTTTACTTTTCAAAAAATACCTAACGCTGGATGACTATGTATCTGCTGATTCACGCGAATTTGAGCAGGACATCCGCTCTGCCGGATTTTATCGTGCCAAAGCCAAAAATATTTTAGAAAGCGCCCGAATCATCAAAGAAAAATTCAGCGGCAAGTTGCCGCGAATCATGGAAGAACTACTCACTCTAAAAGGCGTTGCGCGCAAAACCGCCAATGTGGTCTTGGGAAATGCCTATGGCGTAGTGGAGGGGATTGCGGTAGATACGCATGTGCGTAGATTATCCCAACGACTTGGACTTTCTAAACATAATGATCCGGTAAAAATTGAACAAGATTTGATGGCGCAGATTCCCAAAAAGGAGTGGTTCACGCTAACCTACCGCCTGATTGACCACGGCCGCGCGACTTCGCTCAGGATATTTTAGCTTCCGTTTGTATCCTCGCGGCAAGCCGCGAGGTATTGTGGCTAAAATAAAGTGCTTTAAGCACTACATTAAGAAAAATAACATAAGCGAGTGTATTGCGGTTTTGAAACAATGGGAGGCGCGATTTGCTTGGTCCGCCTTTGGCGGAAATCGCGCCGACCCTTAGCGAGGCCGCCGCCGGAGCGGCCGAGTCGTGTTTCAAAACCGCGATACCGAGCAAACATTTGTCCATCGGCGTTTAAATTCCCACGATTTCAAATGCGGAGAGCAGACCATCCGAAAACTGTCCGTCAACACCGGATGTTGAATGAAAAAACACCCGGTGTTTAGGGTTCGGGTCTGCTCCGACTAAGTATAGACAAAATTACTATTTTACGGTATGATGTAATGAATTAAAAAATCGGCCTTTTACAAGGATACGAAATGATAATACACATCTATGAATCGGTGGAACTTAATAATCCACCCCCAAAAGATGCTGAAATTATCGTAAACTGCGGAGAAGAAATTCCCGCAGGCGACCCCATAACTGCTTCTTGGGATGACGGCCGGGTATGCACAGAATGCCTTACTATCCATGACTCGCGACCCCGTATTCCACGGCTTGCAACATTCGCATTTGTCGAACTTGAGGATGTTGATCTTGCCGGAATCGCACTTTATTGGTCGCAAATGGGGTGTGGATAAATCCTCCTTGCGCGATATAAAGAACGGAGCGAAAATAGAAATGACGAGGAGGACGACATGAATTATCATGTCCGACCCAATCAAGCCGACTCCAAATCGGCTTCACGCTCTAAGGGGCGATTCCCTTAAACAAGTCGGACGACTTGTGCCGACCTCCTTCGTTTAATTGTACTTTTTTCGCTCGTTTACATAAGGTATTTATCCTTCTTCAACCTTAGGCCCTCCTTCACCGGACGGCCTATTATTTTATACGGGGGGGGTGACAAAAAAAACGGACTGCGCTATACTTGCCAACAGTTCACTTATAAAAAAGATGTCCAAAAGGAGGACAAGCGGTATTGTTAACTACCTTTGTTACCAGGGCGGTAACAAAGGTAGAGCCAGAAAAGAAGCTGTTCGGTCTGGACCAATTAAGAGACGCCAAAAAGTACGGAGCCAAGACAGCTGAGCAAGTGCGAATGGTCTTGGCCGTAGTTTGCGGGGTATGTGGCTACGACAATACCGTGGCCGAAAACGTCCAAAAGTTAGTCCTGTTCCAAGAGTATGACATGCAACGACGGGATGACTTAATCGCGGAGGACAAAAACAAAATCAACGCACTTCACGCTCACATGGCCAATTTGAACGCCAAGAATGAACGAAGCAAAGAGGAAATCGCCGAAGCGAAGGCCGATCTCCTACTTGTTCAGAATTCAACAAATTTATAAAACAAGAGGCAGAAATGCCTCTATTTTTTTTAATAACAAAAGAAGTCCGTACGGACTTCTACTTTAAGCAAACTTTATTCAATTCCAGCGGTAAAAGTTAGCGAGTCAATCATTTTTATTCAATAATAAAAATGATTGGCGAGTGCTAACTTTTTACGGCCACTGCCACCGGTTTTTTCACTATGCCAAGCCGCCTCCCCACCCCCTTGCCAAACACCACTGTCCCATCTTTAACATCAAGCAATACCGCGTCTCCGGGCCGCAAATGCCCGGCGATGATTTCCTGCGCCAACGAATCAAGCAAGCGCGTCTGAATCGCGCGCTTCAGGGGCCGCGCCCCGTAATGCGGATCAAATCCTTTTTCGCCAATGAATTTTTTCACCTCCGGAGTGAATGAAACCGTAATTTCGCGCAAAGCAATGCGGCGCCGCACGTTTTCCAGCTGAATTTCCACGATTTTTTGGATTACCGCGGTGGAAAGCGAAGAAAATACGATAATTTCGTCCAACCGGTTCAAAAATTCCGGACGGAAACTACGCTCCAGGGATTTGCGAATTTTTTCTTTCATCTCGTTCTCGGCGCGATCTTTACTGTCCTCATCCCCGCCCATAAATCCGAGATGGCCCATCTCTTTCACATATTCCCCTCCGATGTTGGATGTCATGATAATAATGGTATTTTTGAAATTGACCATGCGGCCTTTGGCATCGGTCAAACGGCCGTTATCCAAAATTTGCAAAAGCACGTTAAAAACATCCGGATGGGCTTTTTCAATCTCATCAAAAAGAATTACCGAATACGGCCGATGCTTAACAAGTTCGGTCAATTGCCCGCCTTCTTCATACCCGACATAGCCCGGGGGAGAGCCGATGAATTTGGAAACCGTATGCCGCTCCATATATTCGGACATGTCCACCCTGATCAGCGATTTTTCGTCAGAGAACAAAAATTCCGCCAGGGCCTTGGCAAGTTCGGTTTTGCCCACGCCGGTGGGGCCCAAAAACATGAAAGATCCAATCGGACGATTTTCTTCTGAAATTCCGGCGCGCGAGCGCCGAACCGCATGCGCTATTTTTTGAATGGCTTCATCCTGCCCCACCACGCGCTTTTTTAATTCATCTTCCATAGTAAGAAGCCGCGCGGCTTCGGTTTCCAAAAGCTTGGTCACCGGAATTCCGGTCCAACGCGCCACTACCCCGGCAATATCTTCTTCCGTCACCTCGGCCCGCAGCATTTTTCGGGATCTCTGCAATTTAGTCAGCCGTTCTTCGGACTCATGCAATTTTTTTTCAAGCATCGGGATTTTACCGTAACGAAGTTCCGCCACTTTCCCCAGCTCTCCGGCGCGTTCGGCAATGTCCGATTCCTGGCGCGAGGTGTCAAGATCTTTTTTCAAAACCCCCACTTCCGCGGCCGTATCTTTTTCCTGTTTCCAAGCGGCCTCAAATTCCTTAATTCCGTCTTGCAACTGGGCAATTTCCTGCTCAATTTTTTTCAAACGCTCCCGCGATTTATGATCCAATCCTTTAAGACGACTGACTTTAACTGTGGTGGCTTGAGGAGAGGGAGTTGTTTCTGCGTTACTGCCGCTTGGCGCTGCGCCGTTTCCAGCATTGACAGACGCCGCATGATTGTTGCTCTCATTGGTTATAGCCGCTTTTTCAATTTCTAATTTCGTGATCTTGCGGCGCGTTTCATCAATTTCTTTGGGCAAACTGTCCATATCCAAACGCAAGGAAGATGCCGCCTCATCCATTAAATCCACGGCTTTATCCGGCAAAAATCTATCGGTAATATAGCGGGAGGAAAGTTCGGCCGCAGAAATTAGGGCTGAATCCGTAATACGCACTCCGTGGTGCGCTTCATATTTTGGTTTAAGTCCGCGTAAAATTGAAATCGTATCCTCCACGCTCGGCTCATCCACATAAACCGATTGAAACCGGCGCGCGAGAGCCGGATCGCGTTCAATATAGCGCTGATACTCTTTAAGAGTGGTAGCGCCAATAGCACGCAGTTCGCCCCGCGCCAGGGCAGGTTTTAACATATTGGATGCGTCAATCGCGCCTTCGGCCGCTCCCGCTCCCACAATGGTATGCAACTCATCAATAAACACAATGTATTTACCGCCGGAACGATCCAATTCGCGCATAATGGCTTTTAAGCGATCCTCAAATTCTCCACGGTATTTGGTGCCGGCCACGATTGCCGCCAAGTCAATGGAAATCAATTCTTTATCTTTCAGGGTTTCAGGAATATCTCCGGTTACAATCCGCTGGGCTAGTCCTTCGGCAATCGCGGTCTTGCCCACTCCGACGCGTTAAATTACGCGCATATTTTTCCAGAACGTTGTATTTGGTTTCGGGTTCCGGATCGGTAATCCTCTGCCCGCCGCGCAAGGCCGCGAGCGCCTTTAACACCGCTTCTTTATTCAAGCCATGATGCTCCAGGACCTCTTTAGCGCGCGAAGGAATTTCCAAAAGCGACAAGAATAAATGCTCGGTTGAAATAAATTCGTCCTTCAGATGCGAGGCCTCGCGATGCGCCTGCTCAATCACTTTGGCCAGATCATGCGTTAAATAAACCTGACCCAAAGGAGTGGCAATCACCGCGCCCCGCGGCATGGAATCCACAACCTCCAGCAGACGATCCATAAAAAGCGATACGTCAATTTCCAATTTTTCCAGAATCGCGTCCACGGTTCCTTCTTCCTGCAATACCAAAGATGCCAGAAGATGCAAAACATGTGGCACGGACAAATACTACTCACTCGGCAATGGGAGCCCTCCGCTACGTTCGCTCGCGGCTTCCCTTATTGCCTCGTTCGTATATTTGTTGCCGTGCCTCCGCAAATTTCGCAGAAGCGCACGTTGCCTCGCTCAATAGATTTTATTTAACGTTAAGAAAGTTGTCGGCTCGCTTAAGGATTCTCTTATTGTATCCGCCTGCGGCGGCTTCACTAGGGGTCGGATGTGAAATTTCGCTTTGCGAAAACCAAGCTTTCACGTCCTCCCATTGTCTGAAATTGCAGTTGCCTCAATCGCAACTTGACTCACTATTTAAAATTTCTTATTGTAGGCGCTTAGCGCCTTTTACTGTTTTTAAAAGCACATTCCCTCATTTATGCTGAAATTGTTTTCCTTAATACTTTGTACTATATACTCGCTACTGGATACTTATCCACAACATCCCCATTATACCCAAAAACTTTATGAAAATCAAGCAGCCCCAATAAAAATAGCCAATGGAGCGCATTGGCCAACATAAGAATTGGTTTAATGAATCATCCAACGAGCTAACTTTATTTCCTAATTGATAATGCTATTTTTGCGATAGTTCTTGCTGATTACTTCATAGAATGCTGGATGTGAACAAGTGATGTTTCAAGCGCATGCAGGAACTCGCCGATCTCTTTTTCGGTAACTACCAGCGGCGGCATAAAGCGGATCGTGGGATTAATATTGCTATTTCCCGCGCCCATCGTAACTATACCGCACTTCAGAAGACGCGCCAGCACGACATCGCAAAACTGCGGAGCCGGAATATCGCTTCCATCCGGCCGCCGTTCTCGAAATTCAACTCCCTGATGAAGTCCAAGTTTTCTATGGATGCAAAATAGACCGATCGCGGAATTACCGTCAGGGAAACTTTGGGCAATAACGCGCTCAATTCCTATCGCCAGAATTTCTCCCATATCTTTTCCGTGGCCCACTAAGTCCCCGCCTCCGTATTCGGGCTTTTTTTCTTCCAAGGCATAAATCGTCGCAATCGCCTTCAGCACACCCTCCGGATTCCACTGAAACGTGCTTGAATCGCCGCCTTCCGGAAAATTTTCATGTCCGGCCAGACGAGGGTTTAAACTGTCAAACGCAGCAAAGGCAATCGGATAGCCGCTCGCGAATGATTTTGAACCAAGTACGATATCCGGTTTAATCCCGTATTGCTGAAATGCAAACCAGGTTCCCGTACGTCCGAAGCCGGTTTGAATATCATCATCCACCAGCAATATTTTTTTCCCCCAAAGATAATTAAGAAACTCTACGGTATAAAAATCCGCCGGTATGATTCCACCCTCGCCCTGTACCAACTCGAATATGACATAACCAATATCCGCAAGCGGAAGGCGTTTCAGTTGTTGATAACACTCGTCCAAAACCTTTTGGGATCCGCATGGATACGGAAGATGAAAGATGCCATCCGGAACCAAAAATCCTTCTTTATGCACTGACTTGGACATGGTGGCAGTAAGAGCATATCCCGGCCTTCCATGAAATGCTCCGTCAAACGCAAGGCCCAAACGTTTTTTCGTGAGCCAGGGAATAAATTTAGAGAGGATGGTATTTACCATCTTTCCGCCATCCACCTGCTTCATAATTTTCGTCGTGCAACCAAAGGTATGACGCGCCAACATTTCCACCAGCGCGGGCTGGGAAATTTCGATGGTTTTACCATCAACCGTGATCTCAAAACTAAAAGGAAAGTCAGAAGCAATGAGCGACTCCAAAAGTTCCGGCTCATTACGCAGATTAGCTTCATACTTCTGACGCTCATACTCATAACAAATTTTGCGGAACAGGCGATTACCATGTCCAATATTAATAATTCCAACCTGTGAACACCAATCGGTATAAACTCCGCCGTCTACGGCAAATAATTTACAACCCAGGGCATGCGAAAATATCGGAAGTTTTGCGCCGCGCGGGATTGTATCCGGCACCATAAGACGCCAATAGCGTTCCCAGAAATCTTTTTCGTTAAATGGGTGTTCCATCGAAAAACCCCCGTTTCCATGTAAAAGTGCTGTTATGACTCACTCGTACCACAAGGCATAAAAAAAGCAACGGCACTCGTTCGCATATACGGTTTCTCGGCAATATGATTTTGAAACACATTCGTTCGCCCAGCGGCTCGGGAAATAGGCAGCTCAAGATCTTCTACGAAGACGAACCAAATAGTTACTCTGGAGCTTTTGAAGCCGATATAGGCCACAACCACGGTGGCAACCAACGCAATCGCCAGCACCCACTCGGGCCTCCACATCCGCGCGCCCGGCCACGATCATGGCGGTTGCGATCCAAATGCCCAGAATTGATAAACTGACCCAAGATTAAGACGCGAAAGGTGTCACCTTTTTGTTTGACTTTTTTCTGCTCGTGGGAAGCATTACGTAATGTCATAGTCAGTAAACTCATCTAAATCAATATTTTCTTCCTCATTGATTTTATTCTGTTCAGAACATACATCAACAACAGCTTTTTCAAAATCATTTTCATACACAAAATACGAAGCAGTGCCAAGAGAAACAACACCGATAATAGAACCCATTAGAAACCACAACGCCTCCTTTATTCCTCTCGCTTGATAAATTTTATTCACCAAAAAGAACGCCTTTTTTAATAACATGTTTTTAATATTGATATGCTCAAAAGAACGTCAAAAACCTTCTTTTTCTTTGTTATATTAAGCTTCGGATTGGCTTTTATAAAATTCTGATGATCAGATTTCAATAGTCCCCACAAACTCACCGATACTTTTGGTGGACATTGATTCAATCTTAAATTGGCCATCGTTGTTTTGAATGATAACAAATTACGAAACTCTTTAATACGTGAAAGTTCAATAGCCATGACAGTTTTTCTGAACTTCCAAAACTCCTTTTCTGCCCAGATGTTAACATCGGTTTTGCTGGGCAAAACGATAACCCGTTCTTTAATTCTTGCGTATTCTTTAATACTGTCTGGTATAACAATGGTACCGTCTTTATTCATTTTTATCCTAACAGACTCCGCAAGGAGCGACCGGATAGATTGAAGAGAACACACAAGTAATCGTGCGGACAATTCCCTCCATTGCTTGTTACTATATATTACCAGAGAGGGATGAAGGTCGTGCGGTACTTTAGTTATCACAACCCCATCAAGAGATCTTGTAAAAATTTTATTTGGTATTCGCAATTTCATTTTGTTCAAGATGGATTAAATCGCCGTTTTAATTGAACCGCCTTTTGTTCGAAAAAGAGTTGTCTATTTGCGTTTTAAGCGCGAGAGATAGTGTAATGGAGATCGTGGACCGTGATAAGCGGGCTGCGGCGCGATAAATAATTTCATATCTTTAAAGGCCTTTTTTAATTCTTTGAAGAAACAATGGTACTTTTGATTTAAAAAATCCCTGCTTTGAAAAATTAAAATATCCGGATTAAATACTTCTATTTCGTCGAGAAGTAATTGTAGTTCTTTTTCCTTTCCAAAAATATGTTTTCTGTTTTCCCCACCAGATCTGCGTTTCCTATTTTTGGTTACAAATTTATATAAGTTTATTAAAGCAATGAAAGAAAGGAGGTTAATATTAAAAATTCTCACACCCTCTTTATAGCTCCTTGATTTCTTTATCAAACCCCATCTATTACTGAAAAACCAATTTTGCAAAAAGTAGATGCTGGTAATATAGGTTCCTGACATATTCGGGTTCATCGTTTTTATATGATTATGCATACTCTCAACGACTTCTCGTTTTTCTTTGAACCCGAGGATTCTCCCCCTCGACTCATCTTTGCCCAAATCGAGCCCCACAAAAAGAATCTTTTTACATCCCTTGTCGCCATAATTCGACCCAATGAAAGGGTAACTGGCAAATTTCCATGTCTTAAAACCATACTCCTTCACTTCTCCCGTTTTAGGATTTATGTCATTTGTAATAAAAAAAGCACGATAAAGAGCCTTTATTTTTTTCTCAATTTTTTTCATGTCACCACCCATAATAATGTTGCGGCTAAACGCAAAGTTATTCGTGTTATTTTTAACGCGTTATTCACTAACTAATTCTTATGATTTAATGGCGGTAATTCAAGATGCTTTTTCTCAAATTCATTAAGTAGTTTTTGTTCGGCTTTTTTAGGATCATTTGAAAAATAGAATTTACACTTAAGATTAAAACCGGCTTGCTGTAGATTCCAGAACCTTTTAATTGCCTTTCTTCTGCTGAAGTTTCTTCCTTCTGCGGTGGCCTTAAATCCATTTGGAAAAGTAAGTAATCGTTCTCGCAGGTTACTCCTCGTCATGCCTATATAAACAATATTGGTTTTTCTGCGAAGCCTTGGAAATTTTTTGTTTGCCAAAATCAAATAGACCCCGGGCTTTTTCCGGACCCGCCTAAGAGAGGAAAATTTTAGAGTTAGTGACTTTTTCAAGTATAAAAAAGGTTGGGTTTTAAAACACAAAGCCCCACGTTTGCTAGATTTTCAGTCCTATGCCCCTTTTGACACATACCCATGAGAGTCGCTGAACGCAAGGTTCAACACTTCTCATGGAATTTTAACCATACATTATGACGGAGCCGATATGATTGCGGAGAATCTTTTCATCACGAATATTATAACTCTTTTTATATATTTCTGCAATTTTTCGTAAACCAAACCCCCTCAACCGGAATTTCCGTTGAGGGGTTTATATTAAACACTGTGTTAAACACTAAGTGTCGCACATTTCGTTATACAAAAAAAGCAGGGATGCGCTACCTTGAGAAAAACTCCTGAGCGAGTGTTGCGGTTGAGGGTATTTTCTATTTTAGACAATGGGAGGACAAATTTGCTTGGTTTGCGCGTAGCGCAAAAATTTGTCCGACCCTTAGCGAGGCCGCCGCCGGAGCG
>Ga0075966_117_pt1 | contig 18444 bp, 17 predicted proteins | sample RifGroA2_FD_67992 | JGI IMG/M metagenome (GOLD analysis project Ga0075966, IMG submission 67992) | Parcubacteria bacterium GW2011_GWA2_45_30
GTTGGATATTTCATCAGCCAATACCCTGATTGTGGACGATGCCACGCGCCTCGGACTGGCCCAAGCCCATCAACTGCGCGGCAGAATAGGCCGGAGTGCTACCAAGGCCTTTGCGTATTTTCTATATAATTCCCGCCATCTAACCGAAAAATCTGCAGAACGCCTGGAAGCGCTGAAAGAATATTCCGAACTCGGTCAAGGGTATGAAATCGCCCTGCGTGATTTGGAAATCCGCGGCGCGGGAAATGTACTTGGTCGCGAGCAATCCGGCGCCATTAATAAAGTCGGACTTAATTTATACTGCCAAATTCTTTCCGAAGCTATTGAAAAACAAAAAGCGATCTCTTAAATAAAGATCGCCTTGGTACTTATTCTTTTTCTTTACCCTTTCCCTCGCGTGGTGCATATTGTATAACAAACTCACTCAAAATAATCTTTCTTTTAAGACTCTGGCCGTTGCGCATAAGAGTAAGCTCAACTTCTTCCCCGGGCTTATAGCGGAAAAAAATCTCTCTTTCCAACGTCCATGCATCAGTAATCACTGAATCATTCATTTTAAGAATTGTATCCCCGGGACGAATGTCCACATTGGGATTCTGCGACTGCGATAAAACGAGAATGCGGTTTTGGGTGGGAGGATACTCCAGGCCCTGTGCTTCAAAAAACAGCGGCGGGACGCTCGATGCGTTAAAGTACATAAAATCGGTTGTGGCGTGCCTGACAATTTTTTCGGCAACGAGCCGCGGAAAAAGCTTCACAAGGTACTGCACCGGTAAGGCAAACGCCACATTGTTTGCGCCGGATATAATTGCAGTTGCTATGCCAACCACCTTCTTGTCACCATTGATCATCGGGCCGCCGGAATTCCCGGGGTTCAAAGGAGTTTGTGTCAGGATATACATCTGCAAAATCCAAACATCAGTGGCAGTAATTCTTCCCTCTGTAACGCTTCGCATGCCAAACGGGTCGCCTATCGCATATACTTGTTGACCGATTGCCACCCGCTCGTCCAGCACGGCGGTAGGAATATTTTCAAATTCTTTTGGCAAAGAAAGTAAGGCCACATCAGCTGCCCTATCTCGACTTATCTTCTCGGTTTCCACCCAAAAGCTGTCTTTTCCTCGCTTAACCCAGACCTTGATCGCGGCATCAACAACATGATTGTTTGTGACAATATATTTTTTACCCCCGAACTCCCCAACAAACCCAGTACCGCTTCCATGGGGCCCAGCAGTAGAAATACTGACCACAAAAGGCAGATTAGCCGCCTCCTGCATATTTTCACAAACAATGTCTACACAACGATTCTGGGCTTCAACGGCATAGCTTGGCAACAATACCGAGAAAAACATTAAAAAAACCCAGAGCGCTTTTCTTGTCTTCATACAACCCCAATTGTTAGAGAACTCATCTTATTCAAGCCTATTCCGATAACTAAATAATGTCAATTCAGTCAAAAAAATGATTCCGCGTTGCGGAATCTGACTACTTCTTAAAATACTTTTCGTCTAAAAACTCCTCAATTATGTTAGCCGGCACAGCGTAACCAGTATGATCATCAGCCCTAACCAGCATGCCATAGATTTTTCCCTCGCGATCCACCACCGGAGCTCCGCTGCAATAATTCGCGGCGCCGATTCCGCTGAATTTAATCAGCAGATATTCATGGCCAACACCCCGTATAATTCCTGAAAAAAAGCCCACCCGCACCGGTTCCAAAAACTTAAGCGGGCTGCAAAAAATAGCCAGTGGCTGATAAAGCTCAAGCGTCGATACGTTTCCAAAACTCATCGGGGTTAGAAGCGATTTCATATTCTCATCAAAAGGATAAGCCGCAACATCCAACATACCGCTACTATATTTATTGATTTCCTGAATTGGAATTAGGTGTAAATTTGCCGGGTTCTTAGGAAAAAATACAACCACCTGCGGATTAGGATTAAAATTCATAAAGGCGTGTCCCGCGGTTATCATAAACCCGGCTTTATCTTTCCCGCTGCTCGCCGCAAAAGCGGAAGAAGACCAGAGTCGCGCTTTATTCTGATCCTGCTTTGAAAAATATTCCCAATCGCCTATGGCAATAAGAAAATTGGTTCTCTGCAGCAATTCGCGGAACTCCGACTCAAGCTTGATAAACTCCCTGACATCCACTCCGGGAGATTCATTAGATACGACATCAATCTCACTTCCGATTATTCGAGAGTTTACTGCCAATATGGATAAAAACACGACCGAAACATATACCGGCGCCTTATTCATAATTATTCTCTTTTAGAAAGATCACGTGGCTATATATATGGTATAACCACTTGAACCAACTGCGCAAATCCACTGAAAAAACCGCTGGCTTACCCCGCGGTTTATGAACTTATTTTTTTGACAATGCGGTTAATCCAAGCTCCGTATCCAAAAAGAAAATAGAATATGACGAATGCAGGAACAATCAACCATTCGCGCATTGATTTATACTGATATCGCGGACGTTTGGCGATCTCGCGCCGTTCTTTTAGTATCATCTCGCGCAAACTTGACAAAAGCGTGCTCTGTTCCGAAAAATGAAAATATGCGCCGCCACCCTCGTGTGCTATCAACCGCAACACATCTTCGTCCAGCCGTGACTGCAACGGACGGCTGGCAGAATTTTTTTCATCTTCGCGATAGTAATCAATAAAATTACCGGAGTTATCCCTTTTCACGAGTTCAATGGGCGCTGAAATACGATTACCGCGCGCATCCAGTAAAACATTCCCGATGCCTACAGAATAAACGACTACGCGCCTAGAATTTTCGGCAGACCTTACAATCACCGGATCGCCGTTATCAAAAATTTGCGTCCGGCGGGGATCACGTAGCTCTTCCATGAGCCGCGGAATAATTTCTTCTTCGCCTCCCCGTCCTTCCTCCTGGCCGCCGTCGGAAAAAAGCATGCCTATATCCAATGTTTCTTTATCATCCGAGGGGTAACGCAAAAGCAGCATATCATAGGCGCGCAAGGCCGCACCCACGTTCGTTCCTTTACGCGTAATTGCCTTTTCATCAAGCTGTCCGAGGTTGGATAAAAATTCTTCGTGGCTTGTGGTAAATGGCGCGAAAAACGGCTGGGCCGCTCCGGCAAAAGGGATCAATGCCAAAAAATATTCCCCTTTCAAATCCGCATCACTCCAAAGCATATTTACGAATTCCCTGACAGCCGATTTCGCCGCCAACAGGCGATTGGGCTTTAAATCCTCGGCATACTTCATCGACAACGAAGTGTCAAATAAAATCGTAAGACGCAGTCTGCCATAAACCGGATCCAAAACGGCGGTTTTAATCTCCGGTTTAGCCAAAACCGCAATAAGCATAGCCAACCCCAGACTTAATAAACACCACCACACGAATCTTCCGCAAGATCCGGGAAGCTTGGCTGTCGGAATATGTAGCAGGATTGAAGGATTGCGCAAGGCACGGCGTCGTCTTCGGGCTTCCCAAATAACAAACGGCCAAAGCGCTGGTATACCGGCCAGAAACCATAATTTTTCTGCCTCACGAAAGAATATCTCCATCTCCCAAACATCAAATATCATTATAGCCAGTCCTCCTTTCCGCCGGCAAATGAAAACCCCACTTATAAAAGCGGGGATATGAGATATGCAAGGTATTCATTAATGGCGTCCCTCCGGAACCGGCGTCAGACCAAAAGGTATAGTCACCTCGCGCTGCGGCAAGAGCTGGAGTTGGCGCTGAAAATTATTTCCGCCGGAGGACATGCCTTTCGCTTTTTCCTGTAGTATCTCAAAAGCTACAGAGGCGCTCCAATCTTTAGGGCTTGAATCAAAAACTTTTTCCAGGTGGCTGGCGGAACGAGAAATCAAATCCAATATTTTAGCTGCATCCTTCTGCGGATTTTCGACGAAGAAAAGTGAACGGAAATAATAGACGCCCTTGAGATAATTCAGGCGGGTATTCCAGGTCTTATCACCATCCACCTCCGCACTTTCGGCTATGTGTTTTTCCATCCAGGTATAAATTTCTTTGGCCTCACGAAGATACTTGAGAGCAACCGGATTATCTTTATCAACCTCTAAGAGCGGACGTGCACGCGACGAAAGCATTTCGGCGTGCCAAAATTTTCTTTCCCAAAGTTTGGCCGCTATGACTTTTTTAAGATTGACGCCGTCTGAAGTTGAGCCGGAGGAATAAAGCCGTTCCCAATCCTTAATGGTCTTAGCGTTTCTCGCCTGATTCCATAATTTAGTTTGGGACGTAAAAGAATGCTGACGCATTTCTTCACGAATTTTAGCTTGCTCATCCTGCATCCTGCGGCGATCAGAAGTCCTATGGTCAATATGGGAACTAGTCATCCAAGTCGCTATGGCTAGGAAAACGAATACAAATAAAAGCTTATTTTGCATGCCGCATCCCCCTATTCCAATTCTGTCAACGAGCCAGGAAACGTCTTTTTCCAGATTACGCTTGTCGCGATTAAAGTCAAGGCCAGCATGACTAAAACTTCAGCATATGACTCACGATATACAACTTCAATCGGAGTAGTCAGCGCAAAACGATATTTAAGAATTACGCTCATTAAATCCTGCAAATTGATGAAATCACCCTCGGGTTTGGCCACCAAAAAATCGCCGCGTGTACCGGCATCCACGGACCCATACCCGGTGCGCCGCGCCAATTCTTTGAGCTCCGGATAGAATTCGTCTGTCGAGATAAAAAATACCGGCAACTCGAGAAGTTCTGCGAGCTTCAATTCCCGTTCAATGGAGAACGGAAATCCGTGCTGCTCCGAATACATTTGTATCGTAAGATACTGCACAACGGCATCTGTAAAAACAATGAACACCGTATCTCGAAGCTCTTCTCGTATCCGCATGAGTTTATTTCGTAATTCATCCGACAATATACTCGGAGAATCCGCTGATGCAGGATTAAGAGCGCGCGCAATCCACTCTTTATCGTTCTCGCTAAGAAAAACAAAACCGGGTTCGTTCTTAAAATTACGATCTAAAGCCATCAGATACATATTCCAGATCACCCCATTTATTGCGGTCCCCAATCCTAAACCGTGACTACTGGGACCATAGGTATAAAATTCGATCAGATCAATTTTTTTTCTAAGACCGGCATAATTGTTGGTGGGGTAAGAAACCACCGCGGACCTATACGCAAACACCAGGATACTGATTAAATGTTCGTTTCCGGAGTCAGCCGATTTCGAAGCGGATTCAGCTTCATCAACCATACGATGCAAAGCTCGACACGCCCCATAGATCCTCTTAAACTGACGATCATTGCGGTTGCAATTTATAGAAGAATAAGGGGGTTGCTTCGGCCAATCCCACATAGAGCCGGAAACATCCAGGGCTTTAATAATCCGCTGCTTTTTCACCCTTTCAACGGAAGTAACATATGATCGCGTAACATCAGCCAGCGCCAAAACCAACAATAATAGACCGAAAAATCTAATCAATACCGGGATATTATGGCGCCAGCGGGACCAGGAAAGATTCGCGTACTCCCTAACGCCCATAAAAAGAAACGTGTCCGGCGGACACGCTTTTTTTATAAAATAGGCGCCCGCACCACCCAAAAGACCAATACCCAACGGTATGATCAACCAAAATGCAACAGGGTTATGAAATTCGAAGCTGGTGATGCCTTCTATCATGAATTACTCCTTTTCGTGGTCATTCTTGGATAGAGAACCGAGATGAGCGCTCGAACGGCTTCAAGCAATTTTGGCACCACCTGGGGGTCTGGTTTAAAACTCTTTTCGTGCCTTCGTTCAAGTTCATGGAGAAGCGATTGGACATTTTCCCATGATTCTCCAAGAACACTAATCACATCCGCATGCTCAGCTATTTCACCTATCGTCGGACGATGAGACAACTGAAGGAATGTGGAATAAAGGATCTTGGACGCCGCATCGTATATTATGTCATACGAAAGAGTTTTCTCGGCTGTATCGCACAACCCCAAAATATCTTTTCGCAGCCGAATCCGCGCTCCAGCCTCGACGCGCGCACGCTCCGCATGCCTATATAACCGCCAGATCAGCACTACACCCACCGGCAATAAAAATAAAAACGATATTTTATAACCATAAGAAGATAGATGGGCCGGATCTTTAACCCAACGATCAAACCAATAAACGGGCAAGGCTGGAAATTCGATTTTGGGTTCGGATATATTTTTTTCCAGGATCTGAAGAATAGATGGCGGGGGCATGTCATCAATACCAAGGCTTCCGATAAGCGATGTCACAACGAACTTAGCTTGATTCGAAACAATAGTGCCGGATGTCCCGTCTTTCTCATAAGCAACGGGTTGAGGCGCAACCATCCATTCGCCAAGCGCGTAATGCCAGAACGGCCACACAAATGTTACGACTCGGCTTCGTTTTCCGACAACATCCTGAAGGCGCTGGCGTTTGCCTGCCTTAAAAAGATAGTTGGCGGGTGGCGTACCGCTAACCATTGGCATAAATTGTCCTTCTCCAAAATTAGGGAGTCGCTGCTCATTGAGTATAATCTTTGGATCAAAAATGTGTATGACCCAAACGAATTTTCTCGGCTCGCCAACCGTGCCCGAAATCGGCTCAACTCGAAACTCACTTACAATCGAATCATGAAGGTGCCGGAAATACGGATACGCACGCCTGATCCACGTATCTTTATGAACGAGATTCGACAAAATGAATAGATTCAGCGGCGGCGCAATATCGCCCGTCAAAAGTACCCAACCTTCGCCATCGGCTACGCTTTTAATAATCTCGAATTTGCCAAACCGCGCAATACGATTTCTGACCCCCAACTCGGTAAGAGAAGTTTTCGGTTCAACGACGATTCCGTCCACAACCGCTTCCATATTGTTTACCAAAAAAACCGGACGCGCCTCAACCACAACGGAATGATTAATTTTGTTTATTTTCTGAACGATTTCCCCGACAGGAATAGACTCGCCAAAACCTAGAAGCAACGCAAAGTCATCACCCCTAACCCTCTCCTGTGAAACCGGAGTAAGTTCATTAATAAACTTAGCCCGGGCTTCTGAATCCCATTCCGCAACAAACCGGATATAAATTTTCGGCGCCAACTCCAACTGCTTCACAATCCCGTTATCATACTGATAAAAATCGCGCAAGTCATAAAGTATCTGGCCAAAACCAGTTCTAGGTAACCAACCAGACAAAAAAAGCAGTAAAAAACCAAACCAAAACTTATATTTCACGCGCCCTCCCATTGAATTAAATTCTCAATGTTCTGTATATAAATGGTAAAATATGGCCCGCAATCTGTCAACAATCTCCCTAAAATACACTGCCCCTAAAATAGGCACGAAAAGAGCCGCACTCATTACAAGTGCGGCTTAGATATATGCAAATCCCGAATGGATTAACTGCCTCCGCATGCTCTCCAGCGGATCTTCAATAAGGGAAAAGGAAAGAAACGGAATCGCCAGCGAACGAACGCTTTTCTGAATTTCCGCAAAATGCTCTTCGTTCTTTTTTCTCAATAACCTAAATTCGTTGGCGCTACGGTAGCGCATCCGATCGGTAATAGGATCGCGGACCGTCATGCCATAACCGCTAGCGGAAAAACCGGCCCATTCGTCAAGCGCAAAAAAGGCCACGGAAATATTATTTTCAGATAGACCAAGACGCCGCAACGACAACAATTCGTGTTTCCATGTGTCCCGAAAATCTGAAACCACAATGATCACCGCATCCGAAAGAGATAGTCCGGCAATATGGGAAAAAATATTTCCGCCGGAAAGTAATTCTGACCGAGGACCACATCCCATCTCCACCGACATAAAAAAATCTTCCGTCTCTTCTTCGCTAGTAAGGATATCGGAAACTATCACTTCGGTACTAGAAAATCCAAACACGTGCAAAGGATCATGCGCCTCAAAAGCCGACAAAGCCATAAGCCAAAAAAGGATAGCAGTATCTTCTTGCTTTTTAACCGGAACTCTCATGCTTTCCCGCGAATCAATCAAGAAAAAAAACGAAATTTTACGCTCATCGTGATATTCGCGGCTCAATGGCTCGAGTTCCGGATCTTCGGAGAAACTTGCAGCGCGAACATCATCTATAACCCGGGGATTGTCCGCTGGGTCGTAGGGACGGAGTCGTTTGAATTCAAACCCAGACCCGGCAGCGATACTTTTATGAAGTCCTCCCAGAAATGCGCTGATAACCGCATCCATTTCCAACTGAAGACGCAAAGCGGGACGTTGCGTGAATTTTGTAAAAAAGGAAGTCTTCATCACCAGGCCTCCTTGATCAATTTATGGATAATGGCATCGGCGGTCTCTACCGTGTCACGCTTCTTCCATAAATCGGTGAATAACCGCAAAACATTAGGGGCGAACATAAGACGATGACGTAAAATCGGTAGCAATACTTTGCGGACATCATCCAGTGTAACATAGTTTCGATACCTGAAAGCTGCCAGAATTTTGGCGGCTCCCTCCCAATGACAAACTCCTCTTCCTGAAATTCCCCCGAGGACAATAGGTCCACCGAATTCATCGGCAAGTTCTTTGAGATAACCAAAACGATATGGATTATTAGTGATCTCCGCAAACCTTCCCAAAACATCTTCCTGTATGCGCTCGGAAACATAAATCTCACGGTGGAAAAATTCTTGAACCTCTCGAACCGTTTCCATATCGCATACTTTGGTAAATACCACGTTATGGAACTGATTCGTACGCCGGAGTATTTCGGCAAATTCGTGCGCACTAAATTCATGCCCGCGAACCGTAAACATAATCCGGTCAAGAAAAGCACGAATAGCGGGATATACGCCCTTAGTTTCTATGGGATTCCCGGTAATAATAGCGAATGGGCTAATTGGCTCTCCAGTTACCGGATGCTTATCATAAGTTGTGCCAGCGACCGTTACCGTACCCTCACCTAATGATTCAAGCGCAGCACCCTGGGTACGTTCATCCGATCTGAAAAACTCGTCCAAAAGTTGCATCTGCGTAAAACCCGGACCGGGCACCAATTCAAAAATCTTTTTTTCGGTTTGAGGATCAATTTGAATGATCCTATTCCCGGTATAATCTTGCGGAAGAGTTCCGGCCATTCCCTGAAATCGGCTGGATGTTCCGCCTAGCACAAGTGATGGCGTCTTGGCAAGTAATGATTTTCCGGTTCCCGGACGCTCCCAGAAATATATATGTCCAAATCCTAGCCTGACCGATCCGTCCGAACGAAAATCTCTATCGCCAACCGCAAATCTTCCGATACTTAGATAGGTTGTCATATCTCGCTGGCCGACCAAAACTTTTCGAAAAGTATCCATCAGCGGCCACACGATCTGGAACATGTATTTCAAGTGCATATCGCTACAACTGGCCCTATCCTTTAACTTTTCAAAATAAGGATCGGGGCCAAAACGCGGATCAGTAAAGCGCGAAATGTCCATTGAGCGCATAAAAGCCCCTCCTTTCACCTAAAAATGTTCATTTAAAAGGCCTAACCACACCGTAACAAATAAAGAAAATAATACAAGGGAGAAAAAATATAAAAAAGCCCCGAGGTCGCCCTACGGAAGCTTACTGTATTCAAAAACTATTTCGGCGGTTTTTCCTGATTCAATCGTGATTTCCTGTGTCAATTCGCCAAGGGCCTCGTGCCAAGCGTGCAACATATATTTTCCGGCAAGAATATCCGATTCTTATAATTTCCGGTTTTTCAAATTTAACTTTAATTTCTTTCTTAGAATTCGGCTGGGCGATATTCAGCGTCGGATTTACGCGACTGTATGTATGCAAATTGTGAAGAATGCCGTCATTATTCAAAAGAGTTATTTCCTCTCCGACCCCCACGAACATTAATCGCGGCTTGAATTCGCATTTTCTCTGATCAAGCGCCGGATAATGAAACGGCCATGAACGTTCCGCGGGCAGGCCCTCAATCCACACAACCGCGTTGGAAATTTTCCCTTCGTGCAATATAAGCGTATTATCCGACTTCAATGCCCCGCAAACATCCTTGTCTTTGGTTATCTCAATCATTTTAGGAGCCGGAGCAGATACGCTGCGCGCAAGCTTCACGACGCCAGAAATCATGCCGTACTCCCCACTTAGAGGAGTAATTCCAGTCGGATGGGTGTCAACCGGCTTTCCATTTTCCGCCTTATCGTCTCCGCAAGCAGAAAATAAAATACCGATTGTCAGAAATAGCAATCCGAAACCAAATGACTGAAATTTTTTACTCACAGATTCTCCTTGTTTAAAACCGCATACCAATGAACTATTAATAAACATATCAAGTCCCCGTGCAAAATGAAAGGGCGTCCCGCGAGAACGCCCCGACTACAAAAATTTACTCTTTTTCCAATTTAAGCAAGGGAATTAAAAACCAGCATAGAAGCGTAAAAATCGAACCGATTATGACAAGAGCTGCAAACGGAACGCCGTTATCATACATTCGCGCCCCGATTATGGCCGCGGGCTTACCCGCGAGATTATAAATTGATACAAGAAGCGCATAGGCAGTCCCTTCTGCTCCCGCAGGACATAGACGCGCCGCGAGTTCCAGAATCCCAAGCGTCGCAATCATGCTAAAAAATCCTGTCAAACTATACACCCATACAGCGCTCTGGGCGTCCTGCATAAATATAAGGCCGAAAGACGAGAGTGCGCTAAGCCCAATTGTCATATTTAAAAGCGTTCTTCTATATATTCTGGAACATACAATCCCAAATACCGCCGCCCCAATGCCGCTTGCGACCGAACCAATCGCGTCAAGCGTCCCCATAAATTCCGGGTCGAACTTCAATACATCGCGCAGATAAAAAAGAAGCGGCGGAGTCGGACTGAAACGAAAAAATGCGATAAAGACAACTACCGCCAGAAACTGCTTGGATCTCGCCGCAGTCCAAAGCGCCTTACTGCTTTTGCGCAAAGATATTTCATTCTGGTTCGCTTTTTCTTCACGAATAAAAAAATATGTGGCGAGGAGCCCCGTGAGCGGGACAAGGACGTTTAGACGAAACACCGCTCCAAGATTTGATCGCTTGGCAAAAATTCCTCCAAGGTAATACATTCCCGCGCCGCCAAGTCCTGCGGCCGTCCACTGGGCGGCCTGCAAAACTCCGGTTTTCTTGCGCGCCGAACCCTCAATCACCATCATCTTATCGGTAAGAACATCCGAAAACGCGATACACAAGGAAACCATAAAAATTCCGCCAATAAGCGTCAAAGTGGTATATGATTCCATGGATGACAGGGTAAAAAGAACAGTAGCCGCAAGTGCGTAGCATAAGAAAAAGTAGTTCCGCAGTTGAGATCCGAAGAGTGGAAAACTATCCGCAATAATTCCCCAGGCTGGCTTTATAGTCCAGGGTAGAAGGATAATCGTTCCAATATACGCGATTCTTTCGGCAGATAGGCCAAGCGTTTCTTTAAGATATAATCCAAACGCAAGATCATAAATGCCTGGATTGCCTCCGTAAATCTGGATGAGATAAAAAAGCGACATCAGAAAAATCAGGCGCTTCATCTTATTCCTTAGTCAAAAAACTAATCCATTTGTTGCATACAAATATAACGATGTCAATTAAAAAGCCCCGATATGCAATCGGAGCGTGCGTCTAATAATCTGAAACATTGGGGGGTTTATTTGCATTTTTCGAAAAATAAGGGATCTCGATGAAAAATATCCCCCAAAAACCGCTCTCCACTTATATGCAAATAAAGGTGCGTCCATTCATGACGAAGTGCTTTTATAGTAAAATCGTCTTTCCGTATAAACATGGAGCGAAGATCGACAAAGCGATCCACCCATTCTCCAAAAATAAATATTCTTTCCGACGGAACTATAACAATTGGCCTTTGAAAAAGTTCTCCTTCAAACAGAAATAATCTTGCGCCTATGCATCGCTTGAACTCTTTAGACGCGTCATCCGCCACACGAAACATATAAACCCACTCTTTCTCGCTTATAGTGCCTCCAGTCATATTGTAAATTTTCATCCCAGGAAGGTGCGTGCGAAATTCAGAATCCTCACGTGGCTGATAGCGAAAAAACGCCCAACTCTGTAAAATGAAGAGAATCAACAAAAGTATAAAACCAAACTGCATAAATTTGCGCATATAAATTTCCAAGGAACTGCTGATTTCATATTACCTCATTTGCCCAAAATTTTGAAATAAGATATGATAACACAAATTCATATGCAGGATCTGAAATTTCTACACGCTTTCAATTCCATTCCCGGCATCGGGCCGGTTGCTTTGCGCGCACTCAAAGACCATTTTGGGAGTTATGATGCGGCCTGGTGCGCGGATGAGGCCGCGCTGGCCTCATCCCCCATCACACCCCAAGCCCTGCAATCCATTCTTTGGAAACGCCCATCCCTGCATCCGGATAAAGAATTGGGAGCTTTAATCCGTGAAGGTGTTTGGGCCGTCCATGAAGATGACCCAAATTATCCTCCGCTTTTGAAAGAAATACCTAGTTCTCCGGCAATCATCTATGGAAAAGGCGATGTCTCGCTCCTGAACACCAGATCCATTGCCGTGGTTGGCACCCGAAAACCAACCCACTACGGACTTGAAGCAACTGAAAAAATAACCCAGCGCCTTGCTGAATTTTTAACGATTGTGAGCGGACTTGCCACGGGCATTGATGGACGGGCGCACGAAGCAACGCTGGATGCAAAAGGCAAAACTATCGCGGTTCTTGGTTCGGGCCTGGATCAAAATTCAATATTTCCACCCCAGCACCGGGGCCTGGCGCGAAGAATTGTGGATGCGGGAGGCGCAGTGATTTCCGAATATCCCCCCGGAACACCGGCGCTTAAAGAACACTTTCCCCAACGGAACCGAATTGTATCGGGCCTTTCCTGCGGCGTACTTGTGATTGAGGCGCCGGAACGATCCGGCGCGCTAATTACCGCGCGGCTGGCTCTGGAACAAAACCGGGATGTATTTGCGCTTCCCGGATCCATATTTTCACTTTACTCCCGCGGGCCGCTGGCACTTATAAAAGATGGGGCTAAATGTGTATCATCGGCCGAGGATATTTTAGAAGAACTTGGAATAGAGTATAATAAGGAGAGGGCGGAAAAATTCACGGCAGGGCTTGGTGAAAAAGAAAAATTAATTTTTGAAATGCTCGAAAGTCCTCTGGGCGTGGACGCGATCAAAGCCGGCACAAATTTAGAAACTCCCGCGATCATCGCAACCCTATCCATGCTGGAATTAAAAGGACTAGTGCGAAATATAGGAGGAGATACTTATCAAAAAATATAGATGGCAAAAAACCTTGTAATCGTTGAAAGCCCCACCAAAGCCCGGACCATCTCCCGTTTCCTCGGGAGCGATTTTATTGTGGAGTCAAGTTATGGCCACGTACGTGATCTGCCCAAATCCAATCTTGGAATTGATGTCGAAAAAAACTTTGAGCCGCACTACATAATCCCGTTAAAAAGCAGGAAAAACGTCAATAAACTTAAAAAGGAAGCAAAAACCGCAAAAAAAATAATTCTGGCAACCGACGAAGACCGCGAAGGAGAAGCTATCGCCTGGCACCTGCTTAGCGCACTCGGCCTGGAAGATAAGCCGGGAGATCAGATTGAACGCATAGTTTTTCACGAGATTACCAAGCACGCCATTGAAGATGCGCTTAAAAATCCTCGTGATATTGACCTAAAACAGGTGAATGCCCAGCAGGCGCGCAGAATTCTTGATCGTTTGGTTGGTTATAAACTCTCGCCGTTTCTGTGGAAAAAAATGTACCGCGGGCTTTCGGCCGGACGGGTGCAATCGGTGGCGGTGCGGATAATCGTGAAACGGGAACGGGAAATAGAGAAGTTCAAAGCGCAGGAATACTGGTCTATCGTCGCTTCGCTCCTCAAAACACGAACAGCACGGATAGAGAACCAACAGCACAAACAGCAATTTGAGGCGAATTTAATAAAAATAGGGGATAAGACGCTTGATAAATTTGATATCGCCAACGCAGAGGATGCAGAAAAAATCATGAAAAATCTTGAGGGCGCTAAGTGGACCATAGAGAATGTTGAAAAAAAAGCCATATCCAAAAATCCGCTTCCTCCATACATGACCTCAACTCTTCAACAAGACGCATTCCGGCGGCTCGGGTTTTCTTCCAAACAAACCATGATGTTCGCCCAACAACTCTACGAAGGAGTGGAACTCGGAGAAGAAGGCGCAACCGGACTCATTACCTATATGCGCACGGACTCTTTAAACCTTTCCGAGGATTCTTTGCAAGATGCGGCGTCCTTTATTAAAAAAGAGGCGGGCGATCGCTACGCCCTTCCCTCTCCGCGCCGTTTTAAAACAACTTCCAAAGGCGCGCAAGAAGCGCATGAAGCCATCCGGCCGACTGATCCGGCGCGCGCGCCGGAATCCATAAAACAGTTTTTAGACCAGCGCCAATTCCGGCTTTATGACTTGATTTGGCGGCGCTTTATCGCATCGCAAATGCCAGCGGCAATATTCGACAGCACAGCTGTCGATATTGCCGCAACAACCAGCAACCGGCAACCAGTAGCCAGCTACTATACGTTCCGCGCGAACGGACAAGTTATGAAATTTGACGGATTTTTGAAAATATACCCGATGAAATTTTCCGAAGCCGAACTTCCAGAACTTGCCAAAGACGACGCACTGGAATGCCAGGAGATAAAACCTCTCCAGCATTTTACCCAGCCCCCGCCGCGGTTTTCCGAAGCAACTCTGGTAAAAATCTTGGAAAAAAACGGAATTGGACGCCCGTCCACTTATGCTCCGATTATCTCCACAATTCTGGCACGAAAATATGTGGAACGCCACGAGCGCCGATATCTTAAGCCAACCGAGGTTGGATTTTTAGTAAACGACATGCTAGTTGAACATTTTCCAGAGATTGTGGACATTCAATTCACCGCCAAAATGGAAGAAGAGCTGGATGAAATCGCCGAAGGAAAAATGGAATGGCAACCGGTTATCCGCGAATTTTATGAGCCGTTTGCCAAGCACTTAGAATCAAAATATGAGGAGGTAAAAAAGCACGAAATCACCGAAACCACAGACGAAGTATGCGAAAAATGCGGCAAGCCCATGGTGGTAAAATTGGGGCGTTTTGGAAAGTTTTTGGCCTGTTCCGGTTTCCCGGAATGCAAAACCACCAAAACCCTCAAACAAGAACCTCAAACCATCGGCATGAAATGCCCCAAATGCGTTGAAGGTGATGTTATCATGCGCCGCACAAAACGGGGTAAAGTATTTTTCGGGTGTTCGCGCTATCCCAACTGCGATTTTGCGTCTTGGACTAATCCCCTAAACGCAGAAGAAAAAACAGATTGAAAATAACGCCCGCGAAGGCGTTTTTTTCTACTGGCAAAAAGTATAAATTATGTCTAAAATTCAGATATGACCGCCCAAACACTCTTAGAAAAAATCAAACTGCAAACGCGGCCGGAGGATGAATTAGCGCTGATCAAACGCGCCTACGAATTTGCCGCCAAAGCCCACCAAGGACAAACGCGAAAATCCGGCGAACCATATATCACACATCCTCTGGCAACCGCATCTGAACTCGTTGATATGCGTCTTGACTCCCCCACCATTGCCGCCGCGCTCCTGCACGACGTATGCGAAGATACGTGCCACTCGATTGAAGACATACGCAAAGAATTCGGAGACGAGATTGCGTTTCTAGTTCAAGGAGTTACCAAACTGGATAAAATAAGATACCGCGGCACCGAGCGCTCGGCCGAAAGTTTACGCAAAATGTTTCTGGCCATCGGTGAAGATGTCCGCGTAGTGCTCCTGAAACTCGTAGATCGTTTTCATAACATGAAAACGCTCGGCTCTCTTCCACCTGAAAAACAAAAACGAATTGCTCTGGAAACCCTTGAAATTTACGCGCCACTTGCCTACCGCCTGGGCATGGCAGAACTTTCCGGTCGTCTGGAGGATCTGGCCTTCCCTTATGTTTATCCGACCGAATACGAATGGCTCATGCGGGAGACCAAAGAAACCTACGCGATATGGGAGCGCTACACCGCGTCCATCAAACCGACTTTAGCTGAAGAACTTATCAAGGAAAAAATTCCTTTTTTAGAAATAAACGCGCGCGCCAAGCATTATTATTCGCTCTACAAAAAACTTCTGCGTTATGGCATGGACGTAGGAAAAATTACGGATATAGTGGCGCTGCGCATAATCGTACCCACAATTGAGGATTGCTATGCGACACTGGGCGTTATTCATAAACTCTGGAAACCCCTGCCCGGACGCATCAAGGACTATATTGCGCTCCCCAAGCCCAACGGCTACCGCTCGCTTCATACCACAGTCATTGGCCCGGAAAACCGCCAAATTGAAATACAAATGCGCACCCCTGAAATGCATGAAGAAGCCGAATATGGCATTGCCGCGCACTGGGCATATTCGGAAATGAAACGGCGCGACACCAAAGCGTACGCCCAAAACCGCTCCTCGCTTGCCGACCTAAAACATTTTTCCTGGATCGAACAGATTCGCGAGTGGCAGAAGGAGTTCAAAAATCCGGAAGAATTTTTAGAGGCGCTAAAAATTGATTTTTTCAAAAACCGTATTTTTGTCCTGACACCCAAAGGAGATGCTTTTGACCTGCCGGAGGACTCCACGCCGATTGATTTTGCCTATCATGTACATACCGACATCGGCAACACGGCGGTGGGCGCCAAAGTAAACGGAAAAATGGTTGCCCTGGATCATGTGCTGAAAAACGGGGACGTGGTAGAGATATTAAAGCAAAAAAATAAAAAACCGAGCCGCGATTGGCTCAAAATCGTCAAAAGCGCGCAGGCGCGCAAGCACATAAGCACATTCCTGAAACATTCCGAAGAGGATAAAAAATTTGAGAAACGAGGAGGGGAGACCGTAGAGTTTAATCTCATGATCCGTGATCGCGTGGGGCTCCTGCGTGATGTTACCCACCTGCTAGCCAGACACAAAATCAACATTAAAAAAGTGGACACTGACACTAAAAATCAAAAATGGGCGTCACTCATGATTCACGCCCAGAAGTTCAAAAATAAAACCGAAGTGGAAAAAATGATGGTGAGATTAAAAGGTATAAAAGGAGTGGAGGATGTAAGTTATAAATTACTGTAACTCGCTAATGCGGCTTCTCGGGTATTTCCTATTTTAGACACGTCTCGGCCGTTCCTGCGGTGGCCTCGCTAAAGGTCGGACAAATTTTTGCGCCTCGCGCAAACCAAGCAAATTTGTCCTCCCATTGTCTAAAATAGAAAATACCCTCAGCCGCAACGCTCGTTTAAACATTTTGTTTGTGATAGCGCTTTGCGCCTATTTATTATTCAAACAAAAAATCGGCCCGAGAGAATGATGCAGCCCAATCGCCAGCTTTTTTTGCTATATCTTCGGTGGAAATTTTATTCATCATGACAATACTCCGAAAGATCTATTTCTAGATTATACCTCACGGATCAACTTATCAAGTATGCCTCTTAGTTCCTCATCCGAGTAAAACTCCACCACAATTTTTCCGCGCTCCCCAAGTTTTTCCAAACGCACGCGAGTACCCAAACGCTCCTGCAATTCATTTTGCCAGCGGCGCAAATCCGGATCCTGCACGGCTGAAGCGCGTTTGCGCGGAGTAAATGCTTTGCCAGATACATGCCGCGCCCGATTTTCCGCCTCGCGCACATTCAGGCGATCCAGCAAAATCGCATTATATACTTCAAATTGTTTGGTCTGATCATCCCCGGCAATTAAAACCGCACGCGCGTGGCCCTCGGTAATTTTACCTTCATGCAATCCTTGCTGGATATCAACGGGCAGGGTTAAGAGCCGCAGAGTGTTAGCCACGGTTTCACGCGATTTGCCGATACGCCCGGCAATTTCTTTTTGCATTAGGTGAAACTCGTCAACCAATTGCTTGAATGCCCGCGCGCGCTCCATGGGATTTAAATCCTCGCGCTGGACATTTTCAATCAAAGCCAGTTCCAATTTCAGTCGATCATCCGGCACGCCACGCCTAATCACCGCGGGAATTTGTGAAAGTCCAGCCAGCCCCGCCGCCCGCCATCTCCTTTCTCCGGCAATCAACTGATACCGCACATCCAGTCCGGTTTGCGTTTCAATCTCACGCTTGGAAACCAAAATCGGCTGCAATAATCCATGCTCGCGAATAGAGGATGCCAAATCCTTTAACGAGGCCTCATTAAATTCCCGGCGCGGCTGAAAAGGATTGGATTCAATCTTATCTATTTCAATCCAAAAAACCGAATCGGATTTTTTCGGCTGAAAATTGTCGTGAAAAGTCGGGCGGGCCGATGTACCCAAATTTGCCAGCGGCGAATTTACATCCTCGCTGGCCGCGCTTGATTGAACGGGCGCCGGAGTTTCCGGCTCATCATTCGGAACATCCAAACTTGCCGGAATTTCTTCCGGCTCCCTATCGGGAATTAA
>Ga0075966_126_pt2 | contig 11309 bp, 10 predicted proteins | sample RifGroA2_FD_67992 | JGI IMG/M metagenome (GOLD analysis project Ga0075966, IMG submission 67992) | Parcubacteria bacterium GW2011_GWA2_45_30
TGATTATTCTCGGTATTGATCCCGGCACAATTTCAATCGGATACGCACTTCTTGAAACTAATCCTTCCCCGCATCTGAAAGACGCCGGACTTCTCCGCATAAGCCAAAAAATCCCTGCAAGCCGTTTGAAAGAAACACATGAAGAGGTTTCAGCTTTGATCCGCAAGTATCGCCCGTCGCTTTTTGCAATTGAGCGCCTCTTCTTCACCAAAAACGCCAAAACCGCTTTAGCGGTAAGCGAGGCCCGCGGAGCCATCCTGTTGACAACCGCCCTTGCCGGAATTCCAGCCTTTGAGTATACTCCGCTTGAAGTGAAAAAGGCGGTCACCGGGGATGGCAGAGCGGATAAAGCACAGATTCAAAAAATTGTGCAAATATCCTTGCCGGAAACACGTGCGCTCAAAGCACGGGATGATGTTTTCGACGCAATCGCAATTGCGCTTACCTGTTTTTTCCGGGAACGCCATCATTTTAGAAATTAATCACTAAAGGTCGGAAAAAACCAGATAATCTTTATATATAATATGGCGGATGAACTTTATCTCAATTTGTCCGACGACGACTCTGACGACTCAGACGGAGATAGTGAACCACTGGTCTCGGACGATGAATTGCTCGCCGACGAAGACGAGCTCGAGGAAGATGACTGGAAAGACGACAAAGACGAATAAGGTAGGTAAAAAATCGTCTCGCGCTATGGCGGGACGATTTTTATTTTAAAAAACTTCTTCTTTCCGATGCGAAGCGTCGCATTGTTGTTCGGCAATAAACTCTCCTGCGGATCGCGCATTACGCGCCCGTTTGCCTCAATAGCGCCCTCCCTAAACAAGCGCCGCGCCTCTGCTTTTGAGCCGGCTCCGCCGGATCGCAGGATGGCGTCCATGACGGTTCCGTGTTCGCGTGCCAATAAAACAATGGGAATGTCTTTCGGAATTTTCTTCTCCGAAAAGATGTCATGAAATTCTTTCTTTTCCCGACTGGCCGCTTTTCCCCCGTGATATCTCCGGACCACCGCTTCGGCTAAGGATTCTTTCGCGTCGCGAGGGTTGGATCCTGCCGCCATGTGCTCACCGACCATTCTTATCTCGGACATCGGAACGTCCGTATACACCTCAAGATAAGGCAAAATTAGCTGGTCCGGAATACGCATAATCTTGCCAAATTTATCACGCGGCGAATCAGAAATCCCGATATAATTCCCAAGAGATTTTGACATTTTTTCGCGGCCCTCAATCCCGGGAAGAATTTTTAAGGCCACAATGACTTGAGGATTTTGCCCGAATTTTTCCTGTAAAAAGCGTCCCACATGCTCATTAAAAAGCTGATCTGAACCAATTATCGTCATATCGGATTTTAACATAACCGAATCATATCCCTGTAAAACAGGGTAAATCAATTCGTGCATGAATATCTCGCTTTTTTGTTCCATACGCTTCTTAAACATATCACGTTCAATCAGGCGCGCATGGGTGCAGTAAGAAAGGAGGCGCAGGAATTCGTCCAGCCGCATTTTGTAATACCATTCGGAACTCTGACGCAGCTCTAAAACCTCCGGATCACTAAGTAATATTTTCTTAACTTCTTGTTTTAAAAAGATTAGGTTTTTCTTGATTTCCGCGTCCGAAAGCTGCGGCCTGGCCTTAGATCTTCCGGTCGGATCACCGATCAAAGTCGTAACGTCGCCGAATAATATCACGGCTTTATGCCCGGCCTCCTGCAAAGCGCGCAGTTTCCATAAACTTGCCGCATGCCCCAAATGCAAATCCGGCGACGTTGCATCAATGCCGTGCTTAATCCGCAGGAACTTTTTGGAGTCGAACAGTTTTTCCAATTCCCCGCGGGTCACGATATCCTTAATCCCCCGTTCAAATATTTCTTTATTTAAAGTTTGGTTGGCTTTCATATAGCTTGATAATACCACGAATGAATTCTGTTTAAAACCGACCGCTGGAAAATCTCCGCTTATCCGGATATAATGGCTTAATGTCCATGATCTTTTCTCCGCGGAAAAAACGGAAATCGCGCCGGGCTGTTTTTTGGGTGCTTATGGCCGCAACGGGTCTGGCGTTATTTGCCGCGCAAAAAACCATATCATTTTTCCAAAACGTTCCTGGACCCGAGAGTATAACCGAACGAAGCGTAATTGAATCCACCAAAATATATGACCGCACCGGCACCGTACTCCTTTATGAAATTCATGGGGAAGAAAAACGCACCGTTGTTCCGTTTTCCGAAATACCCAAACATGTAAAACAGGCGACGCTGGCCGCGGAGGATCTGTATTTTTACGAACACGGGGGCTTAGATTGGCGCGGGATCCTGCGGGCTGCCGGGAAAAATTTGTTTCGCGGTGAAATAACACAGGGCGGATCAACTATAACCCAGCAGTTGGTTAAAAAGGCTCTGCTTACGGACGAACGCACCTACTCGCGAAAAATCAAAGAGGCTCTGTTGTCGCTTCTTATTGAACGAAAATACTCCAAAGATGAAATTCTGGGCTGGTATTTAAACCAAATTCCGTATGGCTCCAACGCGTATGGCGTGGCTGCGGCGGCCGAAACATTTTTTGGGAAAAATATTAAGGATCTTTCGGCGGCCGAGGCCGCCATACTTGCGGCCCTACCCAAAGCCACAACCTATTACTCTCCCTATGGGTCCCATAAAGAAGAGCTTACGGCACGAAAAAATTGGATTATTGAACGAATGGCCGAAGCAAAATTCATTTCCGCGGAAGACGCCAACAGGATGAAAAACGAAAAGATCGTCTTCTCTCCGCCGCCTCTGCCGCGCCAATCCATGCTTGCTCCGCATTTTGTGCTTTTTGTGCGCGAATATTTGAATGAAAAGTATGGTGAGGAATTTGTGGAGCGAAGCGGCCTTAAAGTAATCACTACTCTCGATTGGGCGATGCAGCAAGAGGCAGAAACGGTAATTTTGGAAGGCGCGGAGCAGAATGAAAAATCGGTGCAGGCCGCCAATGCCGCGCTGGTTGCTATAGATCCGCGCTCAGGCGAAATACTCGCCATGGCAGGTTCAAAAGATTACTGGGGGAAACCCTTCCCGGAGAAATGCGACCCCGGAATAAATTGCCGCTTTGATCCGTACGTAAATATTGCCATCCGTCCGCGACAACCCGGTTCTGCATTTAAACCCTTTGTCTACGCAACTGCTTTCCAAAAGGGGTATACACCCGACACCATACTTTTCGATGTGCCAACGGAATTTAATTCATCTTGCCTATCGGACGGCACTAAGCCGTCCGGGGCCGGAGAAGATACCAAATGTTACCATCCGCAAAACTATGACGGTAAATTTCGGGGGCCGGTAACACTGCGGCAAGCCCTTGCGCAAAGCTTGAACGTGCCGTCGGTAAAACTTCTTTATCTTGCAGGGATTGATGATACTATAAAAACCGCGGAGTCGTTTGGCATATCAACCTTGGGCGATCCGTTGCGTTATGGCCTCTCACTTGTTCTGGGCGGGGCGGAGGTGACGCTGCTTGACATGACATCGGCCTTTGGCGCTTTTTCCCAAGACGGAGTGCTTTACCCGAAGACCATGATTTTAAAAATAGAGACTGCCGGCCAAACCCTACTTGAAGAAAAAAAGGGGGTGCCGCTTCAGGTTCTTGATCCCGAAACTGCGCGCACTTTAAACGCTGTTTTATCGGACAACAACGCGCGGGTACCCATGTTTCATCCCCAAAGTTCTCTTTATTTCCCTAATCGCAAAGTCGCTGCCAAAACCGGGACAACGCAGAATTACCGTGACGCCTGGGTAATCGGCTATACGCCTTCCTTGGTTGCGGGAGTGTGGGTTGGAAATAGCGACAATTCTCCGATGCACCAATCGAGTATTTCGGTTATGGTGGCGGGGCCGATTTGGCATCGCTTCCTGGAAACGGCACTGCTGGGACGGCCGTCCGAGGAATTCGCGGACCCGTCCGAGCGCATAGTTGAAAAACCGATATTGCGCGGAATTTATCGGGCCGGAGAAATTATTAAGATGGACTCAATTTCAAAAAAACGCGCCACCCGATATACGCCGCCGGAACTCATTGAAGAGTTCGGAACTGGAGAAATCAAAACCATTTTATCTTACATAAACAAAAAAGACCCCTTGGGCGATCCCTCAATAAATCCGCAAGATGATCCACAATGGAAAAATTGGCAGGACGCGCTTGACGCCTGGCTCGCCCAAAATGGTCTAACCCAAGCGCCGCTGCCGGAAGAATTTGATGACGTACATACCCCGGAAAAATCGCCTAAAATTGCGTTTCCGGCATTAAACCGGGAAAACGTATTGTCGGCGCCGCTTGACGAAATTACAATTCATGTGACTGCCGCCTTTTCGTTACAAGAAGTATCCCTGTTTGTTGATGATGAACTCATAGAATCGCGCACTTCGCCTTTTGCGGCGGGCGACATTACTTTTAATCTGCCCTCGCCGCTTTATCCGGGAAAACATAATATAAAAATAACCGCATATGATACGGTGGGCAACAAAAGCGCATTAGAGGTCTCTACATCAGGCGAATAGGCATAAGCACATAGAGAAGCGATCCGTCGGCTTTATTGCGCAGAAGTGAGGGTTTGTTCTCGCCGTTCAATCCGAAAAAGAACTCCTCTTCATGTAGCGCAGTTAACCCGTCCAGAAGGTAACGATAGTTAAAGCTGACTGCCAGTTCCTTGCCGGCAACTGAAGCATTTAGAGTCGTTTTAAATTCTCCGACATCAGCATTGGCCGAGGATATCTCCACTCCTTTACCATAAAAATGAAATGAAACGTCCTGCAGTTTCGAACTAAAAATACTGGACGACCGGACCGCATCTACAAATGCTGATTTTGGGAAAAATCCGGACACCTCAAACTCTTTTGGAATTATTGCCCCATATTCCGGAAAATTCCCTTCTATCAAGCGGGATATTATTTTAATGCCCCGCATTTCAAAAAGCACTTGATTGTCGCCCAGTGAGACCGAAACATCCTCGCCTTGAGGAAGAATTCGCACAAGTTCCTGCGCTATGCGAAACGGCAGAATAAAGGTGCAAGCGTCTCCTTTCAGTTTTCCATCCATCTCAATCCTTTTTTCAGCGAGACGAAATGTGTCGGTAGCGGCCAGACAAATCTCTTTCTGCGAAACGCGCAGATATACTCCGGTTAATTCGGGCTTGAACTCTGAAGACGATACGGCGGGCAGGACTTTAGCAAGTGCTTCCTGCAGAAGCGCTGAATCGACCGCGAAAGTGCTTATTTTCTTAATTTTCGGTATAAGCGGAAAATCTTCGGCCAGAACTCCGTTGATAACGACCCGTCGCGCATCGGCAGTTACAATTAAATTCATTTGCTTTTCTTCCAGCTCGATCTTTTCGTCTTTCAGAGATTGAATGAGGGGGTTGAAGATTTTTGCCGGAACGCATAACTTGCCGGGCTTTCCGCTTTTCCCGGGAATTTCCGCTTGAAACGCATACTCCAGATTTGTTGCACTAATTTTTAGAGTGATGCCGTCGTGTTCAAGAAGTATATTACCTAAAATCGGCAATGTTAAATTTTTACCGATGAAGCGTTCAGCAACAGATAAAACTTTTTCCAGGTTTTCTTTTATACAAATGAATTTCATATGGATCAATTAATAATAATTAGTAATTAATTAATTATTATGAATTAGTTATTATTATTATAGTTAAAAAGCAGGGGAAATATTGGAATTTTCAATACAGGACAGTGTTTTTTATTTATAAATAAAAGGAAATATATTGAGGAAGAAAGGGGGATAACTTTCATTAGTTTTTTTATTGAAATCTATCCTAAAAGTATCCGGTCTTTAACCATCCGGATTTCCTCCTCAAGTTCAGGATTTGTTTTCAAGTTATTCGCAATTTTTTCACAGGAATGAATAGCGGTGGTGTGGTCGCGTCCGCCAAAGCGATCCCCAATTGAAGGATAAGAGAATTTTAATTCTTCACGCATAAGATACATGGCGATTTGGCGGGGTTTCACCACGTCTTTTTTTCTGGAATGAGCTGTAAGCTCCTTCTCGCTTATGTCATAAAATTCCGAAATGGCCTTAAGTATTTTTTTAGCGGTGAGAAATTTTTTAGGCGCGTTTATATGGCTTGTGATAATTTTTTTAGCCGCATCCTCGTCTATGGGCGTGTTAGACAGTTTGGCGGCCATAACAACGCGGTTTAAAGCCCCCTCCAGCTCCCGGATGTTGGTTTTTACGCTGTCCGCTATATACATGAGCACTTTTTCCGGAATAGTTATTTTTTTTGTTTCGGTTTTGGTGCGTAAAATCAAAAGGCGGGTTTCGAAATCAGGAAGGCCAATGTCAGCAATCATCCCTCCTTCAAAACGCGAGCGCAACCGTTCTTCAAGGGTGGCAATGGCTTGCGGAGGCCGGTCAGATGATATGATGATTTGGCGGTTTTTCTGGTATAATGTATTAAACATGTGGAAAAATTCTTCCTGCATTTTTTCGGTCCGCGCAATAAACTGTATATCGTCTATAATTAAACAGTCGACGGTCCGATATTTGTCTTTTAATGAATTCATTTCCTGGTTTCTTAAAGCATCCACCACTTCGGTCATATATTTTTCTGAAGGAACATAGCGGACTTTTATTCCCGGCGATTGGCGCAGGAGCTCGGTTCCAATAGCCTGGATAAGGTGTGTTTTGCCCAAACCAACCCCTCCGTAAATGAAAAGGGGATTATACCCAGATCCCGGATTTTTAATGACCGATTGGGCGGCGGCATGCGCTAATTCATTAAAAGATCCTACTACGAAGGTATCAAAAGTATAACGCGGATTGAGATTTGTTTCCGGATTTACCGTAAGTTCTTTCATGGGGAGCGTTTCCTCATCAGAGGCGTCAGCCGGGCTGAAACGTTTTCGTTTTTGGGACTGGTGCAGGAGAGCTTGTCCTTGAGGGACATCCAATTTGCCAACAGCATATGAGATGTCTTTTACGTCCGCGGTAAGCTCGCGTAGAGCGTGAAGTATAGTTTTGTGGTATTTATTTTGCAACCACTCTTTGGCAAAAATATTCGGTACAAATACCGTGGCAACGCCATTCTGCACTTCGGTAATGCCTGTATCTTGGAACCAAGTAAGAAAACTTGGTTTTGAGACCGAAAGTTCTATTTTGGCAAGCACCGCTTGCCATAGTTCGCAAAAACAATAGATCTATTATACAATTAAAGAAATACATGCCACAAACCGCTATTTTTGGGGATAGGGTGTGTATATTCTGTTAGCAACTCTCAAGAACGAGCACTGTCTGCCTAAATTTTCTATTAACGGAGATTCGGATACAAATCACGAAGCGAAGCGGCCAAGGAAAGCCGGCTCTGTCGGAAGGACTTCCGGCCGCGGAGTGAGTAGACTTGTCCGAAGCGAAGTTCTGGAAAATTTATGGCTGCAGTGTGAGCGACAAATGTCATTTACCTATCATCCGTCTAAAATTAAACGCAAGCGTTCACACGGATTCAGAAAGCGGATGAGAACTGCAACCGGCAGAAGAATTATTGCCCGGAGACGCATGAAAGGACGGAAAAGATTATCCGCATGAAGACAAAAATGCACACTTTGCGCGATAAAAATGATTTTACGCGGCTTTTTAGGCGCGGGCAAAAGTTTTCTTTTCCCGGATTTATGACCGCAACTTTTCCGAACCGGTTGGCACATAGCCGATTTGCGTTTATTGTTCCAAATACGGTTGATAAACGGGCGGTGGCAAGGAACCGGCTACGCCGGCGAATCCGTGAATGGGCGAGAATCAATCAGGCGCGTTTTAATCCGCCGGCAGATATCGCGTTTCTTGTTCGTAAAGAAGCGCTCGGTATTTCAAGAAAAAAATTATATGAAGAACTGGACAGCTCAATTTCCAAAATATTCGGTTGAACTTCTGTGCACCGTAATTTTCGCGTATCAGAAGTTGTTCTCGCCGGACCACGGATTGATTGGGGGTTTTGTCGGAACGGGCCACTGCAAATTTTTTCCTTCGTGCTCAGCGTACGCGATTGGGGCAATCCGTCAATATGGACTTTTGCGTGGCACTGTGGCATCGTTCAAAAGAATTTTACGATGCAATCCATGGGGTTCCGGCGGATACGATCCAGTTTTATAAACACAAACAGCACGAACAGTAACGAACAGCACTAACAGCACTAATAGTTCTGTTCGCGCTGTTCGCGAAGAATAACTGTTCGCGCTGTTCGCGATTTGAATCCCTTTCTATTTATCTATAATGAATTTTTATGGAGGCCGTTATTTAACCTCCTTGTTTTTATTTATAACACAGTACCCGGGCAGGATTTTGGCGTGGCTGTGGTGCTGTTTACCGTTATTATCCGCGGGATTTTGACTCCGGTGCACGCTAAAGCCCAGCGCGCCCAGCGGGAGCTATCGGCGCTGCAGCCCGAAATCCAAAAGATCCAGAAAGATCATAAAACCAACCGTGAGGCGCAGTCCAAGGCGTTGATGTCGCTTTATGCCGAGAGAAAGGTTAATCCGTTTTCCGGATGCCTGCTGATGCTCGTTCAGGTTCCGGTTTTAATCACCCTGTTTAATATTTTCGGCAAGGGTTTTGACGTCTCCCTTCTGGAGTATCTTTATGCTTTCGTTTCAAACCCCGGAGCGATTAATCCGATAAGTTTTGGGTTTCTTGATCTTTCCAAGGGGAACATAATTCTCGGGGTGTTTGCGGCCGCGACCCAATTTTTTCAGACCAAACTTTCTCTTCCGCCGCCAGTCCCGACTGCCGCCAAAAACGATTTTTCGCGGGCCATGCAGGCCCAGATGCAATATGTTTTTCCGGTTTTGATCCTGGTCTGGTCCTATTCGCTTCCCGCGGCCCTAACTCTTTACTGGACAATTTTGAATACAATTGGTATTGTGCAGGAAACTATTACTAGAAGACAAAAGTAAAAGGATAAAAGATAAAAGCTTTTTATCCTTTATCTTTTTACTTTTTACCTTCCTGTTATGGACGCTGAAGCCATTAAAAACGAAATAAAGAACCTGTTGGAGACCATGGGATTTGGGCAGGATTTGGAGGGAATTGAGTCGCATGAGGGCATGACCAACCGGTTTTCCGTAAGAATCCGCCATGCGGGCGGCGATTTTTGGGACGGCAAAGACGCGGACAGCAACGAAGAACGCGGAACGGATTATGCGGAGAATGTCGGGCGGGACCGTTCAGACGGAGCCGGCCCCGTTACTGCGGCGGGAACAGAAGACCAAGGGGGATCTATCGCGGATACGGGCCAACACGCCGATGAAGGGCCACCACACCGATTTCGCAGTAACGGGGTGAACATGTTAATTGGCGAGCAAGGATGGAATTTATTGGCGCTTGAGCATGTCCTGAAAAAAATATTAAAAAAGAAATTCGGAAACGAAATCCGATTTACGCTGGACATTAATGATTATCGCATGAAGCGGTTAGAGAATTTAAAACAGGACGTAAAAGAGGCGGCCAAAGAAGTGCGGATGTATAGGAAAGATGTGGCTTTGCGTCCGACATCCGCTTTTGAGCGCCGTATTATTCATATGTTACTCGCCGAGTATCCGGACATTACCACCGAATCCATCGGTCAGGAGCCGTACAGGGGGGTGGTGATAAAACCATACCCATAGTTTACGGAAAGGTTTTAGTTTATAGTGAGTAGTTTATAGGACTTGAAATCTCTATTTTAGTTTTATTCTCCACAGCGTTCCGTTGCTCCGGTCAATAAAGAAGATGCGCGATCCGTCTTTAGACGCGATGATATTTGATATATCAAATACTCCTTCGTCAAAAATAACCTTGCTCTCTTTGGCGTCAAGATTAATTTTAATTATCCGGTCCGAGCTGTTGAATTCACCCATCAAATAATCATCCGGCAGCAAGGCATTTTCCGGAATGGAGCGCGGCACCGCGCAAAAAGCGTTTTTGGCATCCGGCCATACGCATTTTTCGGCTAGGGCCGGCAGGCCGGTTTGGAAAAGCTCTTTGCCGGCGGAATCATAAATTCCGAGCGTCAAACTTTTTCCGGCTCGGTTGGTGTGGGAAGCAAGGAATTTTGATCCGTCCGGTGCCCAAACGGTTTGCAGGCCGTTTTTGAGCCCCAAAATTTTGTTAAGCGCTCCGGTTGAGCGCGAGTAGAGAAAAATATACCCCTCGGCATATCCTGATGGAGCTGTTTGCAGAGCGATTAAATTTGATGTGATCCAGCGAATGGAGGAATCCGTAAGAGGGCTTGTTGAGACCTCTTTTGGATTTTTGCCCGAGGAATCAGCGCGGAAATTGACGAAGTTCCGGAATGGATAAAGGACTTTAGCATCTCTCCGTCAATATACTGCACCACGGCGCGGTTGCGGGAAGAATTCCATAAAGCGTCTAAAATTCCCAATATCGTGATATTAGAAATTTTCTCTTGTTTTTGTCCATTAAAATCCGCGGACATCAGGTCTCCGCCCTCTTTTTTATAAAAAAGTATCCGGTCTTCGGCGGTGTTTAGTGATGGTCCAACTACCGAGAAGTTTGTAAGTTGTACCAATGCCTGTTCTTGCGGGGGTATTTCCGGGGGCGGCGTTTCTCCGGTTGACGGTTCTTCCTTTGTCTCTCCTCCGTCAGTATCCGGCAGTCCGGGCACAATGCCGGTGCCGCTGGCCTTATCGCTTTTAGCCGGAGCGGTGATGGAGGAAGATAGGTACCAGTACGCGCCAAAACCCAGAGCGCCTAAAATTACCAGCGCGGCTATTCCGTAAAGAATTTGTTTGGTACGATTTAGTTCCATGTTTTAATGCGATTTATCTAAATACTCCAATAAATATCTGCAGTAATTGGCGTATTGTTCCAACGCTTCATTTACGGTTTCGTATACCTTGTTTTTATCTAAATTATTATATTCATGTATAACGCGATTTCTAAATCCGGCGCTTTCCGCTATTTTTTCCGCAAAATCTTTGGGGAGCACTTTTAAATTCGCAAGCCGGAGAAAGGTTTCCCGATGTTTCGCTGGCGGTTCTATGTCGGCCCGGGCTAACTCCGCAATTACATGCCGATTAATATCAAGGGCACGCCCTATGATTTTGGCCAGAGTCCATTCTAAAGAATTCCATTTCATCCAGTCGCTCGCAATCTCATTAATTGTAAATCCCTTAAAAATTTCAAGCCGCTTTAAATCTTCCTGAATAAATTTTATTTTTCTTTTTATAAAGATAGGATCAAGCATATGATTGGCACAAAAGCTTATTTTGTTTTTTTATCAAAGTTTCTTCCAGCTGCAGTATATCTTGCAATAAATCAAATTGGCGGAAAA
>Ga0075966_131_pt1 | contig 11261 bp, 10 predicted proteins | sample RifGroA2_FD_67992 | JGI IMG/M metagenome (GOLD analysis project Ga0075966, IMG submission 67992) | Parcubacteria bacterium GW2011_GWA2_45_30
ATCACTCACTTCAATTTATTGTCGGAACAGCTGGAAAGTCATCAATTTGCCTAAATTTTCAAGCCAGATGGCGAAGAAAATTTAGCGACAAATTGCTGATCCAGCATCAAGCTTGAAAACAAACATCTGTATTAAACAGATGTAAGCCACAGGCGATTTCACGGACGGATACAATGTCCGGTAAAAACCACCCTCGAGCTTTGGTGCTGGATTACACTCCAACTGTTATTTCCCGCTTATTCAATCCGGCGTAAGCCGTTTGAGGATTAAAAAACGGCATTGGATTTATATAAACAGGTTGGATTTTAAAGATACTATCCGCCCGGAAAATGCGAACAAAAACACCCACAGGAACCCCAATATATTTAGGGACTTCTGCGGATGTTCATGCAACTCAATTGTTAACAAGTTGTCAGGTTAGGGGTTTTAATTTAACCCCGCCAACTCACAAGTACTATCAGTATATCCCCCAGTCAAAACGTGTCAAGTGAGTGAGCCTCGCAAAATTAAAATAAGCCGTCAGGCGACGGCTGTTAATACTTGGCTGCTTATAAACCTATAGCTTGAAAGAGGAAACCGAAACCTTATCCCAGCCCGTAACATCAGGAAACGCTTTTTTAACCGCTTCCGCATCCGCATCCGGAGCAGTGCCAAAAACCACCTCATACAGCGGCAGCGGATATCTCTTTTCCAGCGTTTCAATTTTTTTCAATATCCTGGCAAGATGCCGCTTATCTAAAAGGTCCGACCCCAACCAAAATTTCAGCACCCGATTTTTCTTTTTATCAATTACCAACAAAAACATCTTTGCAGCTTTCTTTGCTTTTTTCATAGCGATTCTCCTTAATGACGAAAGGTTCTGAAACCATATTAACATATGAATTTAAAAAAAGAAAGCGCAGGTGATGCGCCTTTAACTTACTTTCTAAAATGCCTTTTTATAATAAGCGGCGGGGCAATGCTTCCGGCCTGTAAAAACTTATCGTGGAATTTGCGCAAACTGAATTGGTTTCCAAGCCGCTCCTCCTCGCGTTTACGCAATGCCGAAATTATGTGCCACCCAAGCGCATATCCCATAGGAGTTGCCGGGGCCTGTGAATACCAATTCAAATCCGCTTCGGCCTGCGAACGTGGAAATGTCAATTCCCGCACCATAAAATCAGCTGCCTCGTCATACGACATCTGACCGCATTGGGTTTTGACGTCAATGATAATCCGCATGGTCCGCCAGAGCCGGTCTTTTAACATGATGAATTCATGTTCGGGCGAACCCAGGAATCCTTCATCATGCATCATCTGTTCACAATAAAGCGCCCAACCCTCGAACATTACTGATGAAGAGTTGGTAAGACGCGCCAGCGTATGCGCCGCCGGATAGAAATTCGCGAGCGCAAACTGCAAATGATGTCCGGGATATGCTTCATGCGCCGAAGTATTTTCCAGACCTCTCCAATTATGTTCCCGCAATTCGTCATCATCCTTGGGCGGAGTTACGTAATAATAACCAATCTGATTCGGATCATTTGGCGGTGGATTTAGATATGCAGCAAACGGAATCTGGTTACGCATGAAAACAGGCGTCTCCTCTACCTCTATCTTTTCTTTGGGAGGAAACGTAATCAGACCTTTGGCTTGGACAAAATTCCGGGCCCTTTGTACCGCATTTTGATATGCAGGAATAAGTTCGGGCACAGAGGGATGATACTCCTGAATCATACGCGCGGCCTCATCAATACTTTTTCCCTGCGAGATTTTTTCGGTTAAAGCAAGAAGTTCTTTCTTGGTTTCCATGAACAACTGCGCACCCAGCGCCAACAGCTGCCACGCATCCATTGGCAAAAAATGCTCGTGGCGCAATAACAAATTAAAGTGTTCCTCGCCAACGGCATATGAATCTCGGGCTTGCGCCAGAACTCTGTGTTCCAAAAAATGCCGGAAATACCTGACTGCGGATTTGGCCTGCTCCACGGCGCGCAAAAAACGTTCCTCATCTTTGATTCCTTCCTTAACGCACGGCATTTCTGCCAGTGAATCTAAAAAACCGATCCCTTCTCCAAGCTCGCTAATTGCCATTTTCACCCAAAGCCGCGGCGGATGCGCTTCGCGAATATGAAATTCCTCAATCCCCTGCATCATAAAATATGAAACGCCTTCCAACCGCTGTAAAATAAATCCGGCCGGATCGGAATTGGGATACTTCGTAAGATAATAAATGGCGTTAAACGGAAGATATAAATCAGGTCGTTCAATGCGGTAGTCCCCCCGTACGAATTCAGCGACCTTCACTATACACATCCCGCGCATCAATTCCTTATCAATCTTCTCATCCTGGGTAAGTTTTTTAGGAGAGAATTTTGAAAGCGCAACAAGCGAGTCCCTATAAAATGCCTGTTCCTCCGCGTACCTGCCGTCAGAATAGTCATCCCACTCGGCTTCGTGTCCGCCGACCCCATAGGCGATTGCCTCGCTCGGGTTAAACTTAAAGTATTTAGCGAAAAAATCATCACCGAAACGCTGGAAATCCTGCATACATATTTTCCTTTCAAAAAAACTATTAACTCCACGGTATCACATAGATAAAATAAATAGCAAATATAAAAATACCGCACGGTTGGCGGTAGATACTATTTATAACTGCATTTGAGGTTATACCCGACGGATTACTTTTGATAACAATCCTTATGAGCCAAGGTGATCTGGCGCGGATTACACTTAACGCAGTGCCCAGGGATGAATCGCTTTAAATATTTTTTCTGTTTATCGTTAAAATGCTTCCATAAAAAAAATTCCAGGCGATCAATTTTATCATGCCAGGCGAATGGAAATAAAATATGTAATGCTTCATGAATTAAATTCTGTTGCCCGGGCCAATCTGGCAATTCATGAATAACATATATTTCCTTATGATTCAGACACATAAATCCAGCCAGTTCTTTTCTTGGATTATCCGGATCACGTATGATTTTAACCCTGTAAACCTTTATTTTACGGTTCTTGAGTGCCTGAACTATTCTCCGAAACAAGCTATCAGTTTTTCGATCGCCGGATAACGGAATTTTACCTATTCTTTCCTGCTTTTTTCGGCACATAACAGATACCCCTCTCTACGCGTATATGCCGTAATTTTCAATTTACTAATGCAAGAGTAACACAGATTCATCCCCGAATCAACGGTGTGCTGCATGCATATGCTTGACAAAATTTTATGCTGGGTATAATATATATTTCATTGCCTAATGCTGACTGGAAAATATAATGACGGGAGATAGACTAAACGTAATAGCACCCCGAATGGTTTTAGAACAAATTTGCGATCAGGTTGTGACGGAACTTGAACGTAAATTTTATCCGGAATCCGATTTAAAATCAAAGGAAATGTCCCGAGGATATTTCAAAATGGCAGTGCTATATCCATTGGCGCAATCGGCTGTACTAGGGATTATTCATCAACTCCTCCAGAAAAATACAAGGATGGTAGTTCTTTCGGAAGTTCTTTCAAAAAATGAAAAAATCAAAAATGGTGATTCTTTTCTAAAAAAATTGTCAGCGACCCTAAGAACAAACGAAAAAGACACCGCAAGCATCTTTAAGATAGCGGTGGACGTACTCTTGATGAGCGACGTTTTTAAAAAACCGCGCAAGTTCATAGCGGGTGAAAAAGAAATCACAGTTATACTTTTAAAATAGCGCAAGAGATTGCGCTTTTTTTTAATTGGCGAGAATGAATATTAACAATTCCCTCACGATCGTGATATACTTGTTAACAACCACTTTTGGTCTGTTTATTTTCCGTCCGGTATCAGTATTTTAACTTCGTCCCAATAATCTGGAACGTTTTGTTTCTCACGCATCCAATACCACCACTCACTCCCCCAGAGATAATATTCACCGAAACCGGTTTCGCGAGCATAGCGGATGGTATCGCGAAAATAATCTGGCGAAAAAAGCCGTATCTGTTCCCCCAAGGGCAGAAGCGGAAGTTCAACATTTCCCCAGGGCTCGGCTTGAAGTTCAACAACTATAAACTGTTTATCATAATCGCCGATTAACCAACGAATAATTTTTTCTTTGAAACGGAAATAACTTGGTGAAATAGGATATTCAACCGGACCGAGAATTGAGCCGATAAAACGTGGATATGCGCGACGATACATGGTTGTTCCGAATACATCCCCTGCTTCGGCGGAACGATACCAATCACCGAATTCACCTCCGTCCGTAACCAAAATCGGCCGTGCAAGATCAACGGATTTAACCAATTCGATTTCTTTTTCTAAAAATCCGCCCTCGCGTTCCGGACACTCCCCAAACCGCAGATACGGCTCATTTTCCACCTGCCACATTTTAATTGCGGGGTTTTCTTTATACCGCTCCACCACCACCCGCATATATTCATGTAATGCTAAGTTCTGAATTCTAAGTTCTAAGTTCTGTGCCCACCGAGGCACATGGCATTCCGGCCACCGCGGAACCCGCATACCGACAGCCAAAATAATTTCCGCCCCCGCCCCGCTCGCATGATTAATCATCCAATCCAAATCCGCAAAATCATATCTGCTCTTTTCTTTTTCAATTTCATCCCAATACGCCACAAGCCGTATTTTTTTCGGTTTTAAATCGTTAAAAATCGCCTCAAAATTCTCCCGCCAATCAAGGCCTAAATCTCGGCTAAATTTATGAGAAAACGTGATTCCCCATTGAATTTCCCGGTTCTGATCAACCGGAATGCTTGATGCATATTCACCAAGTCCAATCCATAAAAGTCCGCCGATAATAGAAATAGTTGCCAAGGCCTTAAACGCCAATATTTTTCCGCGGAACCGCTCCCCCAAGATGAGCCATCCGAGAAATACAATCGCGACGTATTTAAAGCCGTTGGCCGCATCCGCCAAGGCCGGATGCGTCAGGGCAAACGGATAAAAATTCAAAATAACACCTCCGGCGGCAAACGCCCTATTCCCCCAGTAAAATAGCCAATCGCGTATGTTCCGCTCGCCGGCGGCTATAAAAATCCGTTGCCGCAGTTTTTGAAAGATCAGAAGCGTAACCGCAGTCGCAACAGCGCCGATTCTTGTCCAAAATATCCCTGCCACAAAAGAACTTTGCGCGAATATGGGATTAAGCAATGCGTTTGAAATCCCGAAAAAAACTGCGGATAGGCCGGTTGTGATTAGTATGAGGATGCGTAATTTTGGTTCCTCGGCAATCAAAAATATAAAACCTCCGAAAACTAAAAACAAAAAACCTATATATTCCGTCAAGCCGAGATTATTGCTCAAAAATGCGGTTGAGGCAAAAAATGTAGCAATCGGGGCAAGCGCTCCAATCAAGGGAAACGCGGTTGAGGCCTCGCCTCGTGAAATTGAGATGGTGAAAAAGAGCGCTCCCAAAAACCAGATCGCGCCGGTTGCCAATGAAAGTAAAAAAATATTCCAGGAAACCGAAATTGAACCAAATGGGATTAGAAACACCACGGCCAAAGAAGAAATCGCAGACCAAAATGCATACACAAAGGGGTCTTTAATACTTCGCCCCAGAAGCATCTTATCGAAAATCGCCGAGAACGCAAGGACGGAATTTGAAATTATGGAAATCCAAATCCAAGTCATAATTCCATACTACCACCAATCCGGCTTTATTTTTAGAGAACAGCCATCTTATGCTTATCCGCGACCGCGGATAAACATAAGATACGAAAAATGAATTACCCCGATGCAAGCATCGGGGTATCAGATGGTAATCCTTCGACTTCGCTCAGGATATTTTAGCTTCCGTTTGTATCCTCGCGGCAAGCCGCGAGGTATCATTAACTTTAGCAATTTTAGCATATTCATACGCACTTTGTCTAATTTTTCGTTCCATGGTTTTGTAATCCACCTCCACCAACCCAAATCGCGGCCAGAAGCCTGAAGACCATTCAAAATTATCCAAGAGCGACCAATAGAGATATCCGCGGACATCAACGCCTTCGGAAATGGCTTTATGCATTGCTGCAAAGTGGTCGGTGATATATTTCCCGCGTTTTTTATCTTCCGCATCGGCGATGCCGTTTTCCGTAACATAGACGGGTTTCCCGTATTTCGCCGCCTCTTTCAAAACGTGGTAAAAACCATCCGAGTCTATCGGCCAGTTGTTGAATTCCGAGCGTTCAATGGTCTTACGGTCGGAGAAATAATAATTTACTCCGACAAAATTCTGATATTCCTTTATTGACCGCAAAAAGAAATGATTATAGATGAAATTTTTAAGACCAGCCGGGAATTTTGTGAAATATATCATACTATGCGCGATTCCTATTTCGGCTTTTGGATTTGCCGATTTAATTATTTTATATGCTTCAATATGCGCCTGCGATAAATGGTGATTTGTTTTCAGATATTTTAATAGCGAGCGCTTGCCCGGCGGCCAGGAGCCGTTCCAATATCCGTGCCCAGTATAAACATTAGTCTCGTTCAGAGTTACCCAAAACTTAACATCAACAAATCCTTCCGACCGGACAAGTTTGTTTACATAGCGTGCAAAATCTCCAACAGTTTTTTTATTTGCCCAACCGCCTTGTTTGGCAACCCAAACCGGATTAGTCCAATGCCATAACGTAATAAATGGCTCAATACCCCGCTCGTGAAGCGCAGAAATAACTTGATGATAATGCTCGATTTCTTTTTCATTCCATTTTCCTTCTTCCGGTTCGATTCGCGACCACTCAATGGAAAAACGATGCGCATTGTGGCCAAGCGATTTGACGATATCAAAATCCTCATGAAAACGATGGTAATGATCGCACGCGCACCCGGAAATATAATTTTCTTCCTGCAAGGGATTGGGATAATTTTTTAGAATATAATCCGGCCAATTCTTTTTTTGAGCGTTTAGCGTTAAGCGTTTAGCGTTAAGATATTCCCACTCGGTCCAATCATTATGATTATTCCCTTCTACCTGATGCGCAGAGGTCGCGGCACCCCAGAAGAAATTTCTGGGAAATTCAAATTTTGCCATGCTTTCAGTATAAGCAATTTCCCCCGTATTTACAATTTCTATAAACGGGATATAATAAAATTGGGAGAGATTTCAAGCATTGAAATGAAGATGTGGACTGCGCTTTTTCTCGTTTCTCTTGCACTTTTACAATCAGCCGGCGTATATGCCGACACCGAAGAGCGACCCATACGATTCGCTTTCTACCATAATTTTGAACCAGGATTACTGGAACGCATGGGAGGAAATACCGGACTGGAAAAAATTCTTCATGAATCGGTCAGAAAAATAGAGAAGAAAATTGCAGTCAAAATTCAAATTACCCGCATTGAAGAATTCAAACCGCCACTTATCACGGAAGTGTGGCGCGATGAAAATTCTATGACCGCATACCACAACATGGCGCTTGACTATATACCAACTGAACACTCAGACTTTTCTTTTCTCATAATAGACGACCCGCTATACATGCAAGATGGTGAGGCCGAATCTATACCCGGGAAAAAGGCGGTTGTAAAATACAGCTCGACGGATACAGAAAATAAAAAATTCCTTACCACACTTATTCATGAATGGGGACACCTCCTTGGCAGGCAGCATACGACCCCGGAAGAATGCCGGGACGCGATTCAGCCGATTATGTGCAGGGGATGGGGAGAGGCCGAAGAATTTTTCATGGAAGAAGAATTCAAACAGGCAATTCTTTGCTTTTCTAAAAAATTAGAATGCGCCGAACCAGAAGCCCTTTAATTTAAGGGCTTATTTTTTATGCCCAAAAGCGATATAATGCCATTGTGGAGTAAAAACCGAGTTTTGAGACAGTCTAAAATCGCGACGACTTAGTAAGCGAGCCGCTGGAGCGAGCGAATCGTGTCTGAAATTACAATAATCGAGAAAATTGCCTCCACCAATTCTAATCACTCGCTAGTAACCCGCAATATTTCTTCAATTGCTGTAACTCCCTGCGCCGCGCGGATAAATCCCTCATCCAGCATGGATAACATTCCTTCTTCTTTCGCACGCTTTTCAATATCATCCGAGGTAGCATTTTTCATGAGAAGTTCCTTGACGGATTCGGACATTTCCAGAACCTCATGAACTCCGACCCGACCCTTATACCCCTCGGGACAATCATCTGTTTTTTTGGGACGGCCCCACTCTATTTTTTCCGCCGCGGCTTTGGCATCAACCGCTTTTTCGCTCTTCAGCATATTTATAACGCGCTCAAGATCAATATCTTTTTTTAAACTTGCGACTTCGGTTGCTGAAAACTGATACTTGTCGTGTCCCGGGCAAAGGCGCCGTACCAAGCGCTGTGAAATAATAGCAGTTACGGTGGATGCGATCAAAAACGGCTCAACTTTCATATCAATCAAACGGGGAAGGGCTCCGGCCGCAGAATTGGTGTGCAGGGTAGAGAGCACCAAATGTCCGGTTAAAGCCGCATTAATTGCGAGGGCCGCGGTTTCGTTATCGCGGATTTCTCCTACCATTATAATATTCGGGTCCTGACGCAAAAGAGTGCGCAGGCCGTTGGCAAACGATAAACCAATATCCGGACGAACCTGGGTTTGATTTATCCGCGGTATGCGATACTCAATCGGATCCTCAATGGTTGAAATATTAACTCCGGGGGTATTCAGCATCTCAAGAATGGTATAGAGCGTGGTGGTTTTCCCCGAACCGGTAGGACCGGTTGCCAGAATGATCCCCGTAGGCCGCTTTATGGCTTTGTGAATCCTATCCAGATTCACTCCCAAAAATCCAAGTTCCTCCAAGGAGAAACCCTTGGCGCCCTCGGGCAGGAGCCGCATCACTATTTTTTCCCCTTCCATGACCGGTAAAACCGAAATACGAAAAGAAAACCGATATTCTTCGGTTTCGATTTTGAACCGGCCGTCCTGGGGAAGGCGGTGCTCATCCAATTTCAAATTTGCCATGACTTTGATGCGCGCCACGATGCCGGTGGCAATTTGTTTGGGCAAAGTCATAGCATCATGCAATATCCCGTCAATCCGATAGCGCACCAGCACTTCTTTTTCCTGCGGCTCAATATGAATGTCGGAGGCCAACTGCAAAATGGCATGACGGATTAAAGTATCCACGATGCGGATCACCGGCAGGTCTTCAGCCATTTTTTTCAAATCCTCCGCCTCCGCCTCCAATTCCTCTCCCCCGCCTTTAGTGAATTTCAAAGCCGCATCCCCAATGTCTTTTTTAATTATTTCGCCGAATTCCGCCTCCAGCGATTTCTGGTATTGCTTTAAAATATGCTTGACGGAATCGGGCGTAGTCAGACGCGGCAAAATACGCAGGCCCTCTTTTTTACGGATAAATTCAAGCGTTTGCAAATCGCCGGGATCAAGCATAGCGACCTCGAGATTGGTGCCGCTTTTTTTGAAAGAAACAACATTGTGTTTGCGCGCAATCGGCTCCGGAATAATATGCAAAATTTCCGGATCAACGGTTTCTTTCGACAAATCCACGAAAGGAATGCCCAGAATATAGGCCTCCAAGTGCAGAAGTTCTTCTTCCTTTATAAGGGCTTTATTCAAAAGCACCTCACGCAGGGTTTTTTTGAGTTTCGCTGATTCTTGTTCGGCTTTAACCAATTTATCCGGAGTCAAAAGTCCGGAGTCAAGAATAAAGGCCTTGAGTTGATTTTCTTCTACCCTCATGTACGTAAATTCGAAATTCGAATATCGAAATTCGAAACAAATTCCAAGTTCAAATATTCTAAATTCCGAACACGTTTGGAATTTTGAATTTGGAATTTAGGTATTGTTTCGGGTTTCTGATTTCGTGCTTAGGATTTTTTATTTCAGTGTATCTTTTATTTTTTTCATAATCTCCTCCAAACGATAATTGGTTTTTACAAGGTAAGTAGTTGCGCCCAGCTCAATCATTCGCTGTATATCTTCACTTCCCTCAAGATTTGAAAGAATAATCACCGGAATCCCGGAGGTCTTGAGGTCTTTCTTCAATTCAGCCAAAACTTCAAAACCGTTTTTACGCGGCAGAATACAATCCAGCAAAATAAGATCCGGCAATTCATCTTGGGCCAGGCGAAGCCCGATCTCGCCGTCCAGCGCCGAAATTATTTGATAGCCCTCGTCCGTCAATATTTTTCCCACCGCGCTCTGCAAAGCCGCCTCATCTTCAATAAATAAAATTTTTGCCATAAATTGAGTAAATTCGAAATTCGAATATCGAAATTCGAAACCCACCCGCAGGTCGTCCTGAGCGCAGCGAAGGAACCTATGAGTTCCTTCAGTCGCTTCGCTCCTTCAGGATGACTCGTCGACTAGCAAGTCAGATTTAGGATTTCGTGCTTCGGATTTTATTATTTAATTGGTAATGTAAACCAAAATTCGCTTCCTTTTTCCGGCTCAGACGAAAAACCAAGTTTTCCTCCGGCCGCATCTATAATGGCCCGCGCGGCATACAGCCCCACTCCGGACCCTTCGGTCTGACGAAGCGGAATTAACGGTATAGCGTATGGCATTATCAATAAAATTACGTATTACTATCTCAATACGTTCCGGATCAGCCGAAATTTCCGGGAGCAAAGCGTCTACCTCAAAGCCAATTGTAACATTGGATGAATCAGCGTACTGAGAAAATTCTTTAACCACTCTTTGAGTAAGCACGGCCAAAGAAAATATTTGTTTATGAAAGATTAGGGTTTGAGCATCCACCCGGCTCACATCCAACAATGTTGTAACCAGCCGCGTCATTTTATGGGTCGTATCTCGCAGGGTGTCCATAAAATTACGGACAACTTCCACATCGGACCCGTTTTTTTTAAATTCGCGCTCAATAATATCCAGGGTCCACTGCAAAGCGGTCAATGGAGTACGCAACTGGTGCGAAATAATGGATATAAATTCCGTTTTCATGCGGTTAGCTTCGGCCATCTTGTTAAATCCTCCGATAATGATGTTTCCAATAACCAGAAAAACTATGGCTTCGGCCGATACCGCAACCACGGTGAGAAATTCCGGCTCCTCAAAATAACGAGAGGCAATAACCGATGTTATAATAAGCGAGAAAATAGTGATTATACCCAGGCCGATAAAAAGCAGGGGCGGACATTGCCACCAAGACATCTGAATCGAACGGCATTCTTCCAAAATATTCAATTTTTCTTTAACATCAGGCACTATTTTAGTATACCATATAACACACGGCAAGTAATGCACAACGAGTTGAAAAAAACAGATCATAGTGCTACGATAACCGCGGATTCATTGAAAAACATAGGAATTTGTGGATATGCATTCCCC
>Ga0075966_116_pt1 | contig 10913 bp, 9 predicted proteins | sample RifGroA2_FD_67992 | JGI IMG/M metagenome (GOLD analysis project Ga0075966, IMG submission 67992) | Parcubacteria bacterium GW2011_GWA2_45_30
GGCTGGACCGCATTTTTATCCCAGGGCTGAATTAAAATCTGCTTAGGGTCGGGAGAGGAAATCGCAGCCACGGCTTTTAACGGGGTCTTGGTCCCGTAATAATCCACTTCCAAATCCTCCACGAGCGCCGGACTTGCCCGTCCGGTGCGCAAAGACGCAATCTCGATTTTAAGATGCTCAATTATTTTTTCAAGTTTTGATTTAAACTCCGGCATATTTTACTCGCTTTAGCGGTTTTCTGCCGCTACAATTTCAGACATGACGAATCGCTCGTAAATGCTTTTGAAAACCTTCGCGAAATCCCACCGATATTTCGCTCATCACGGGTCGGCCTCGCTCTCGCGCGACAGCGCGCGAACCGTGGCCGCTCGGCCTCCCAGTGTTTTCAAAAGCATTTACTTCACTCCTAAACTTATTGAAATTGCAGCGGCCTCAACCGCCTGTAGACTCGTTTTAGGATTTCTTTAAGGTATGCGCCTCTGGCGCAAAACTGTTAATGCTGTTCGTTTTTGTTCGTGCTGTTAGTGTTTCAACGTGTAACTACAAACATTATATTTGTATTATATGGATTAACCCAAAAACTCTGCACTCTGCCAGTCATCGGCAAACCAATTATTTTCCAGGTACTTCCTCCGTCCAAACTTTTATGCAATTCGCCCGAGGAAGCGAAAAAAACCGATTCGGCGTCATTTGGATCTACGGAAACCGCATCCATTTTCGCGCGGGGCGGAAGGAGCGTTTGAACACTCACCCATTTTGTTCCGCCATCATTTGAACGAAATAACGAATCACCGGACTTAAAATATATTTACACCATTTCCGCCAATACCGCCGACACGAGGACCGCTATAATAAAACCCCGGAGCCGAATTGCCACTGCCATTAATATTAATATCAGCCCAGGTCTTGCCTCCATCCAAAGACCGCGCAATTTTTCCGCCGGACTTTCGTATGATAATTTCATTTGGATTCAACGGATTCACGTTTATTGCCGCAATCGCGCCGATATCCCAAGATATGGCATTCCAGCTCTTTCCGGCGTCATTTGTTTTAAGCAAACCGCCGTTGGCTGTGGCAATGAGAAGGCGATTGGAACTCTCGGGAAATATGTATAAACCAACTATGGGTACTCCTCCTCCATTCAAATGATATATTTCTACAAAATCCAATCCGTTATTTACGCTTTTCAACACCACACCCTGACCATTTTGATACACTGCCAGATATATAACCGCGGGATTTAGCAAACTTACAGCAACGCCCCGGACATCACTATCCGATTGTAATATGTTGGCACGATCGCTAATACGTTTCCAGGATGCGCCACTTGATTCACTCTTCCATAAACCGCTACCATTCGTTCCCATAAATATGACTGCGGAACTTGACGGATGAAAAAAAATGGTCTGAATGGACAGTTGCATCGGCTCGCCTTTGGCTTGAAACCGGATCTCTTTCCAGGACTCGCCACCATCAACCGAACGCCAGATGCCGGACTCCATTACGCCGCCGCTTGAGGCACCTCCCACAAACGCAAATTGTGGCACGGCAAAACCGACCATATTTAAAACAAACGGGAAAACAATAACAATAACAAGTATGGCAACTAAAATGGCAAGAAAAATTCTCAACTTTGCGAACAGCACGAACCTCGTTAGAGAGAAACAGTTTTAATCTCTAAATTGATTAGAGCGTTTTTTAATAAAAAGTGTCTTACAAAAACAAGAAAAAATATGTTTCTCTCTAACAGGACGAACAATTTATCCTCCTCGGGCGACTCGCGAACAGCGCGAACAGAGCCTTCCGTACTGTTAGTGCTGTTCGTTCCTGTTCGTGCTGTTAGTGGTTAACGCCTCCATAAACATCACATCCATGGCCAGGCGCGGATTAACATTGGTGGTCTCAAGTATTGAAAGAATGCGATGAATTTCTTTTAGACGGCTGGCTGCGGCCTGATAAGATTTTTTTTGCGAAACTGCCGAACATAAATTCTTCCGCAAAGTACCGATAAGAAATTCGGATGCGATCCGGCATTCTTCTTTATTTTTGGAAACGCGCTCGGCCAAGACCAAGGCCGACGGAATGTCGCGGAGCGCAAGAATTGATTCTACCTCATTTCGCATTTTTTCCTGTTTTAATAAAAAGGATGGATCCTCCAGGGCGCGCAAGGCAATTCCGGGTCGGCCGGAAGCCGCTGCCAAAATCGCGTCTGCTTTGTCGGGTTTAACCTTTTTTTCTTCTAAAAATTTACGTAATACTCCATCCGGCAGCAAAGAAAATCTAAGCGGCTCTGCGCGCGAAACAATGGTTGGCAGAACCGAATCATGCGCCGAACTTATCAATAAAAATAAAGTTCGCTCGCCCGGCTCTTCCAGCAGTTTCAAAAAAGCATTTGCGGCCTCCTGGCTCAATTTTTCCGCTTCATTAATTATGGCAATCCGCCATTTCTCTGCTTCTGGCGCAAACGAAAACTTGCGTTTCAGTTCCCGTATATCTTCAATCGGAATATCTTTACGAATTTCTTTTTTGGAGACAAGAGTGTGTTCGATATCAAGAATTATTACGCCGGGGTGAATATCCTGCTTGATTTGACGGCAATCCGCGCATCCATCTCCGGCATCGCCGATCTTATTCTTATTTGGGCATATTAAAACACGCGCAACTTCCTTGGCCAATGCAAATTTTCCCACATGTTCCGGGCCATAAAATAAATAGGCGTGGGCCATCCGCCCGCGTCGTATCACTTTTTCCAGATATTCAACTTGCCGCTCGTGTCCTAAAATCACTTGACTTTTAAATGTTTTTATGATATAATGGTTCTATCTTTGACATATGGGGGTATTTTTTATGAATATTGATAGTTGTTCCATGAGGGGCATAGGGCTCATAGGAAATGTTTACGGAGATTCAGGTTCTGGAAGTATTGTCTCCGCGCCTGGAATATTGCATGAGTTGGAACGATTTTTTAAACGGGAGATGGATGAGCAAATTACCATTTTGACGAATGGCCCCGCCAATATTACTATTGAACAGAAAGACGGAAAGTTTTTTCTGACGTTCATTCAGTCCCTCAACGGCGATAAGATAAGCGGCCCCACCGATCTTTCAAGTTTAGGTGTGCAAACCGTTCACTACACCATAGGAATGAAACAAGGGCTCGCTGATTTCTTCGGCGGAAGAACCAGGTATTCCACATCGTGTGTCCTGTCGAACAGGGCGTGCACAATTTTGGTTCACCGCAAAGAAGATTCCTTCTTCTTTTCAGTGACCTAATCGGAGTCCTAAACCTTCATTCCATTTTCTCTCATCTTGCCACCCGGCGTCCAGTCGGGTGGTTTACTTTTTGACAATGGCCCGGTGCACTAAAACCGGTCGTTCTTTAATTCCTTCTTTCTCTTGCGCTGATTTAAGTTTTAGTCCTTTAAACGGATTTTCACCGGACATAAATAAACGGAAATTTTAAAATTTAAAGATTTAAGCCCGACGAACGTCTTTTTTCTACAATATGCCGAGGGAACCGCACCCTACCTTTTACTCATTATACTCCTCTTATACACCTCCAAATGCTCCAAAGCGATTCCGGTGCCTTTGACCACGCAGAGCAGGGCATCTTCAGCCACATGCGCCGGAACTCCGGTTTCCTGAAATACCAGCTCATCAATGTTTCGCAGGAGCGACCCGCCGCCGGTCATCACAATCCCCCGATCCATGATGTCAGCAGCAAGTTCGGGCGGCGTATCGTGCAAAACCGATTTTACCGCGCGCACAATCTCATCCAGCTCATCCGAAATCGCTTCAGTAATTTCCATAGAATGAATTTCAATCGTACGCGGAAGCCCGGTCATTAAATCACGTCCTTTAATTTCCATTTTCATTTTAGGATCATCCATCGGCACCGCGGACCCGATTTTAATTTTCATATCTTCGGAAGTCCTGTCTCCGATAGCAAGATTATAGTGCCGCTTGATATATTCGGCGATGGCCTGATCAAGTTTATTTCCCGCGACTTTAACCGAAGTGGCTGCGACAATTCCACCTAGGGAAATAACCGCAATATCGGACGTTCCACCGCCAATATCCACCACCATATGCCCGGCCGGCTCGTTAATAGGAATACCGGCGCCAATGGCCGCCAGCACCGGTTCTTTAACTACATAGGCGGCCTTGGCTCCGGCCTGCACGGTTGCTTCAATTACGGCCCGGCGTTCAGTGGAGGTAACCCCGGCCGGCACTGATACCATAACTTCCGGACGGAACAAACGGACTCTACCGCTGGCTTTGGAAATAAAATAACGAAGCATGGCTTCAGTCACGCGATAATCCGCAATAACTCCATCCCGCAAAGGGCGATATGCCACAATGGTTTCCGGGGTTCTACCGATCATCTCCCGCGCCTCATTTCCCACAGCTAAAACCACATTCTCGTCGCGCGAGACAGCCACCACGGATGGCTCATTTACCACCACCCCTTTTTTCGGCACAAACACTAAAGTATTGGCAGTGCCAAGGTCAATTCCTATTTTTCTGATGAACATACTTTTTTATCTTTACCCTCCTGCTTTGATGAGATGAATAAGTGTTTTGTTTTCGAAACAATGGGAGGACAAAATTGCTTGGTTTTCCGGCTTATCGGAAAAATTTTGTCCGACCCTTAGCGAGGCCGCCGCTGGAGCGGCCGAGTCGTGTTTCGAAAATAAAATACTTATGCAGCTCTATATTCTTTTTATATCTGCTCCCAACCGCCCCAATCTCTCCTCAATTTTCTCATATCCCCTATCAATATGCTCAACTCCGGTTATGATTGACTCCCCTTCGGCGGCCAACGCCGCAATTATATGCGCCATGCCAGCCCGGATATCGGTCATGGCAATCGCGGCTCCGTACAGCTTCACGGGCCCTCTTATACGCACGCTGTGATTGGCCGCCTGACTGGCAAACCGACACGGCGAGAATCCAAGACATTCACCTGATATCTCAATATACGCTCCCATGCGTATAAGGTCTGCGGTATAACCGAAACGGTCTTCATAAACCGTCTCATGTATTATTGATTCTCCATCCGCGCGCGTCAAGAGCACGCAAATTGGCTGCTGCCAATCAGTCATAAAACCCGGATGAGGGGATGTTTCAATCCGCAAAGGCCTATATTGATCCTTCCCTTTAAATATTATTCCGCCGTCTGTCAAGGAGACAAATCCGCCCATCTCATCCGCTTTGGCCAGAAATGATTTCAAATGTTCTTTCCGCGCCCCACGCACCCAAACCTCTCCTCCGGTCGCAAGCGCGGCCGTAGCAAATGACACCGCTTCATTCCGGTCAGGAATCACGCTTACCGATGCCCCGTGAAGCTTGTTCACCCCATCTATTTCTACAACGCGCTCCTCCGGCTTCCATAAAATTTTAGCTCCCATCAAACGCAGCATCTCAACCAAATTATAAATTTCCGGCTCCACTGCCGCGTTTTTAATTGTCGTCCTCCCCTGCGCCAAAGTTGCCGCCAAAATCACATTTTCAGTGGCGCCCACCGAGGGAAAAGGAAACTCAATCTCGGCGCCATGAATTTCGCCGGCCTCGGCGAAATATGACTGCTCTTTTCGGCGAACCTCAACACCCATTTTCTCAAACGCTTCTATATGAAAATTAATAGGCCGATGCCCGATGGGGCACCCGCCCAATACCGGCACTTCGGCATATCCCGAGCGGTGCAGAAGCGGCCCCAAAGCCAGAACAGGTATGCGGTTTTTCCGCGATAATTCAGGAACAATCGGATGCAAAACTTCGGGTGTATGAATTTTAACGGTATGCGCTTCACGATCCAGCAACACCCGGCTTCCTATTTTTTCACAAAGTTCAACCGTAATATCCGTATCATGAGTTAAAGGGACGTTTTCAATAACGCACGGCTCATCGGTAAGCAAAGACGCGATCATCAATTTCGTCACGGCATTTTTTGAGCCGCGAATTTCAATCTCGCCCGCCAGGGGCCTACCGCCCCGGATAATAAATTTATCTCCAGACATAAATATATCATAGCGTAAAAGTCCTTTATTTTCAAACATGCATATTACTGTTATTATATAGAAATGCAGCGCCAAACCAGAAAAAAATTCTTCTATCTGCTGTTTGCCGCGTTTATTGTGCTCGCACCCGTCATCATCGCCTATTCGCTTGGCTATACTATAAATTTCTCCACCTGGTCCCTTGAACAACGCGGCGGAATTTTCATTAAATCAAAAATTGCGCGGATCTCTATTTTTCTAAATAACGAGTTCCAAAAAGAGACATCGCTATTTTCCGGAGGCGCCCTGCTTACCGAGATACAATCCGGGACCCATCTTCTGCGACTGGAAAAAGAAAATTACCGGCCCTGGTCAAAAACAGTCGCGGTAGAACCAGCAGCGGTCACCGAAATACGCAATGTCATTTTAATCCCGTCTCCGATATTAACCGCAACCGCAACGCGGGATGAAATCGCAACGCTCGCCGCAACCACCTCCGCTTCCTCACGAAAACTGCGCCTGGACAAAGAAAAAAATCTGGTGGAAGATCATATGTTAAACAACCGCGCCACCGCCACGATTCTTGCGAAGCAAGTAAATTCATTTGCCGATTTAAGCGGCGCGATATTTTTTATTACTGAACCGGGGTTTGCCGCAAAATTAACTGAAACCGGAACTATTGAAACACTGGGCCGGCCCGGATTTTTCATCTCGCCGAAAATCCGGGCACAATTTTTTATTTCACCGCGCGGAGAACTTGCCATCCTGGATGCTACCGGAGGACTTTTTATACTTGAGGAAGGAAACAATGAGTTAAAACCGCTTAGCGGGAGCGTAAAAACAATTTCTTTTGACGCCGAGGGAGAAAAACTTATCCTTAAAAAAGAGCAAAGTATAGAAATCATATGGCTCCAGGATAACGAATATCAACCGTTTCAAAAAAGAGGCACTACGGAACAAATTATAGCGCTGCAGGAGCCGATACTTGAAGCAAAGTGGTATCACGAAGATGATACCCACATTATCATACGCACCAAGGACGGAATATATCTTACCGAAATTGACGGCCGCGGAGGCAGGAATACGGCTGAACTCGTATCATACAAAACCGACGAGCTCCTCACCTCGCCCGATGCTACTAATATAATTTATTTCCGCAAAGAAAAAACATGGTATCGGATTGAACTATGAATCCCGTTAGAGATATAAAACGACTAATATTCCAAAGATTTTTCTGAAACATGAAACTCAACAACTATTTAAGCGTATCAGTAATTAAATCTCTAACGGGATGAAAATATCAATTCCTAAAACAAAAAAACCGGATTTAACCCGCTCTAATCTCCGCCTGATTTGGCGGGTATTTTGGGAACACGCCAAAAAATATCCATTATCAGTAGGAATTATTTTTTTATCAGTCATCATTATACAAAGCATTGCCATAACAACACCCTGGTTTTTAAAAATATTTCTCGATACTGCCGTAAATTCGGCGCTTTCAACAATTGATGCGGCCAAACAACTCACCTGGATTTTAGGCGTTATCGCTGCGCTTGAACTGGCCCGCTGGACCCTGCACCGCGCGTTTGGCGTTGCGAATATTTATTTGCAGGCCGGTGCCATGAATGATCTTACGCTGACCGCATTCAACAATCTCCTCGGCCATTCATACCGATTCTTTACAAATAATTTCACGGGGTCATTGGTCCGGAAAGTAGCGCGGCTCTCCCGTTCATTTGAAGAAATTACAGACCAGATTGTATTCCATATCCTCCCTTTTATCATAATTAGTGCAGGGATTCTGATAGTATTATTCAAACGCCATGTGATCCTCGGAACGGCATTAGCAATTTGGATAGTACTTTTTATTGGGATTTACTATTTCATCGCCAACTGGAAGTTAAAATATGACCGGGCGCGGGCCGAAAAGGATTCAGAGGCAACAGGCGTACTTTCCGATGCCCTGGCCAATATTGTCACTATAAAACTTTTTTCAAATTACGCTCATGAGAAAACGATTTACCGTAACGTCATGAATGAATTAAAACGCCTGCGTTTTTGGGGGTGGGGCGTGGGAGAAGCTGCCGACGCGATCCAGGCACTTTGGCTGATTGCGATTGAACTTGTACTTTTTTACGCGTGGATCCGGCTTTGGAAAATTGGGGCGGCGACCATCGGCGACTTTGCTTTGATCCAAGGATATTTAATCGCACTCTTCCATAGAATATGGGATTTCGGAAAGGTGGTGCGAAGGGTTTATGAAGCACTAGCCGATGCGGCGGAAATGGTTGAAATTTTAAATACTCCACAAGACATTCAAGATGTGCCAGGCGCTAAACCTCTTGCAATTTCCCAAGGCGGAATTGAATTCATAAATGTTGCATTCGGATTCCACGACCACAGAAAGGTGCTTGAAAATTTTAGTTTACGCGTCAAGCCGGGAGAAAAAATTGCGCTGGTCGGATCATCCGGCGCCGGAAAAACAACCATAGTTACTTTACTTTTACGGTTCCATGATATTGTCACGGGGAAAATTTTCATTGACGGACAAAATATTGCCGAAGCAACACAAGATAGTTTGCGCCGATCCATTGCGCTCGTGCCGCAAGATACTATTTTATTCCATCGCACACTTAGCGAAAATATCCGCTATGGACGCCTGAATGCGACCGAAAAGGAGATTATGGATGCGGCACAAAAAGCGCACTGCCATGAATTTATTTCCCGGCTTCCTTACGGGTACGAAACATACGTTGGCGAACGGGGAGTAAAACTCTCCGGCGGGGAACGCCAGCGCGTTGCCATTGCACGCGCCATTCTTGCGAGTACTCCCATTTTGGTTTTGGACGAAGCGACTTCAAGTTTGGATTCGGAAGTGGAGGCGCTAATTCAGGATGCATTAAAAAATTTACTTAAGCAAAAAACCGCTATCGTGATTGCGCACCGTCTCTCCACCATCATGCAGATGGACAGAATTATTGTCATTGATAAGGGAAAAATAGCCGAGGAAGGAACACATGCCCAACTCCTCCAGCGTGACGGCATTTACAAACGCCTTTGGTCGCTGCAAGCGGAAAGATTTATCCCGTTACATTTTTAAATCCACCGGCGTCTTACTTTGGCCACAAGAATCATAATGGAGCTTGACCTTTTACAATTCTTGATATCCAGAAATGTAACGGGATTTATTAAATAGCACAATCGTTTTTACGGTTCCCTGGTTTTCCATTTTCGGCCCGTTTTCTTGACAAAAAGCCCGTTTTTTGTTATCCTGCTTAAAGCTCATGCCAATCTGCTCGGAGCTGAATACATGCCTATGCATACAAAAAATAGGGGGGATTTTGGCTCGCGCGCAAACGATATTGCGATCCGTAAAGAATTAAAAACGTGGCGGGAAACAGGTAACCCTCGCAAATCGGATGACGCGTTTAAAGATACATGTGCGTCGGCGCTTCTTGAATTCGAAGAAACCGACTATCAGGAAGAGTCGCTTATTCCCGGAGTTCTTGACCAAATGTTATACAGATGGAAAGTGCTGAAAATGCCAGATGACAGACCATATGAACTATCGTGGAAATTAGGCCTTCTCAAACATGGCTCAACCGCCCGAAAAAGCATGGGCTGGGAAATTTTTTTGGTGGGGACAATTCGTCAACTTCTTCTCTTCCTTCTACGGCTTGGAAACTCCGAATTCAAACTAAAGATAATTTCAATACTGCATCGCGTCTGGCCACGGGAAAAGGATGAGGGATGTTCACGATCAGACATTGCCGAGGCGTATGTATTTTGCTTAAAACGCTTCCCGGCAGACAAACTATATCTTCTTGCCGACATTACTCTTCGGAAATATCCATTCTCCGCCCGTTTCGACAACTTCGTGAAAGATCTTTTCGCGGGAGATAAAAAAGGAATGAAGTCGCACCAGGAACTAAAGCGGGTAACATTCTCTCCATATCGCTAGCGCGTATATCCTTAAAAACGTCATCCTTTGGGATGACATTTTATTTTCCAAATTAAGTAAACTCCAGATAAAGCGGCAGGTGATCGGAGACCACATCCGGCAAAACCTTAAAATCTTTTACTTCAACCTCCGGAGACACTAAAATATAATCAGCGAATTTACCGTCTTTGGTGTAGTAATGGCTCCGCGTAGAAGTTATGCCATATTCCTTAACAAGATTTCGCATGCCGTCTTCCAAAATGCGAATACTTTGCGTATGAGGCGCCAGATTAAAATCCCCGCATAATATCTTTTTGGATTTTTCCGGTTTAAGAAATTCCACAATTTTTTGCGATTGTTCAATTCGTTCCGGTAAGTCCTCCTTATTTGTATGCGGTTTCCAATGCCCGTGGAAATTACAAATTGTGTAGTGAATACCGTTTTGACTGAATCTTACATATTGAACATTTCTTGGCCGTGATTCGGGTTTCCCAGTAAAATCCCATCCAATAGTTATAGGCGCATGGAATCCCGTAAAACTAGTAAGAACCGAGCCAATTTCCGAGAAAATTTTTATTCTGGCTTCACTTGGAATTTCTTCCTCCATGGACGTGTTAAACACCTCCTGCAAACAAAAAATATCCACTTCTTCGGCGTGTTCTTTCAAAAAAGCCATAAGCGGCGCATATACCTTGCCGCCCCAGATGTTCAAAGTAATTAATTTCATACGGCTTTAGGGTTAGCACCAAATTTCTTTAAAAATTTCTTTTTCCGAATATCCCAATGGTTCTATAAAATCTCGAACCAAGCTCCAGACCATGCCCTTCTTGAGGGGCTTTCTGTTTTGAAGAGTAAAACACTTGTTGGTTTTATTATGACAAACCTTCCAGAAGTGCTTTGATCCTTTTCTAATTTCAAAGCCCCCGAGTCTCACGAGGGCTTTCACGAGGTAATCACCCGAACAATTCGTTAAA
>Ga0075966_146_pt1 | contig 9946 bp, 7 predicted proteins | sample RifGroA2_FD_67992 | JGI IMG/M metagenome (GOLD analysis project Ga0075966, IMG submission 67992) | Parcubacteria bacterium GW2011_GWA2_45_30
AATCAGCTCTGGCGGGAGGATTGAGTGTTGGGCTGGGGTACGCTGGGACGGCGGCTCCAAGTAACGGATTAATCATACAAGGCAACGTCGGCATCGGGAACACTTCCCCCACACAAGAGCTTGAAATCGGCTCCGCTTCAATTTCGACAGGAAGCGGAAGTGTGGCTATCAAACAAGATGGGGAAACGGACGGATTTGGCATAGAAGCATCCGCAAACGACGACTTCCTGCTCCTCTATCACGATGGAACCAACTCTGTATTAGCAAGTACCTATAGTTCGACTGGGAGTTACACGCCTTTAGTTTTGAAAACGAGTAGCTTGGCGGCTCTTACGATAGGAACAGATTTGACCAGTACGTTCGCGGCAACCACCACTCACACCTACATCTCAAACGGTCTTGGCTTCGCAAGTGCTCCATCCTACACCTTCACGGGTGACTTAAATAACGGAATATGGTCAAGTGGTTCAGACACACTCAACTTTTCGACCAACGCCTCCGAACGCATGCGCATCAACTCCTCCGGCAACGTCGGCATAGGAACGACTTCTCCGGCCACAACTCTCTCGGTTGCCGGCAACACTTATCTTGATTCCAATGTCATCACCTATTCCTCCTCCACTGCCTCAAATCTGACTATTTCTTATGAACGTTCGCGCTTCTTTCATTCAATACTCTTGCCTCCACTCCGGCAGGATCCGGAGCCATAGGCATCGGAACCTCCACTTTCGGAGACCTGGCTAAACTGAACATAGGAGGAGATACATACATTTCCGGGGGACTCGGCATTGGAGTTGCCACCACCACGGACGGAAACATCCAGACCTCCGGAGATATTCAGATTGGGGGAGCTATTTCCAGCAACGGAGCCGGCACTTCCTCATTTAATAACGGCATACGTTTAACCAACGGCTGTTTCCTTTTGATAGACAATTCTTGCGCCGCCTCGGCCGCAGCCGGAGGCGCAGTATCCGGCTGGATTGATGACGGAACAGCAGTTCGTCTTCTTACTGCCGGAGACCAGGTATCTATTGGACAATCAACTCCTTTCTCACCCGCAGGATTGAGTGTTCTCGCAACTTCCACCTCGGCCACTGCCGCCATATTCAGATCAGGAGGCGGAGCCACTGCCAACATCTTTGACGTGCAAAGAGCGGATGGAAATTCTTTTCTCTCGGTATCCGCCACCGGATCCGCCATTCTCTCCCAAGGACTCCTGCATGTGGGAACCACCACAGGAACATCTACGATTGCATCAAACTTACAGGTTGCTGGAACATTGCAAGCCGGATCAGGATCTATATTTATTGGAAACAATTTCCTGAATTTCAATCAATCCGCATCCACTTCTCTTTCCTCGGCGGTTAATGCCTGGAATATTGATGGGGATACCCTCTCAATTGATGCGTTAAATAATCGGGTCGGCATCGGGACGACGAGTCCGTATGCGAAACTTTCTGTCGCGGGCTTGCCCGACGGTACAGACGGAGTTGTATTCCAATCAACTGGCCGACCATTAGTCAACATCGCTGGTGGGACAAACAGCTACAAGACTATTCGTTTTTCAGACCCTGGGAATTATCGGTGGGATATAAATGTTGCACCAAACAATGACACTAATGCAAGTAACCTTGGTTTTTGGAGCAGTACGGAAGGTCAGGTCATGGCTATATTACAAAGTGGAAATGTTGGAATAGGTACTTCGAGCCCGTCAGATTTATTAACTGTCGCTGGAATTACTCGAAATGACCGCAACTATTCAGGTAGCGCGGGTAGCTTTCTCCGTTTTTATAGGCAAGGGGTATATAAAGCTAATCTCGGTTTAGATGCGAGCGATAATTTTTCTATCCTTAGCACCGGCGACGCTCCATTGGTTTCTGTGATGAATAGCGGCAACGTCGGCATCGGGACGACTTCTCCCTACGCCAAACTTTCCGTCCAGGCGAATAATGGAGAAACAAATTCTTCACTCTTTGCCATTGCAAGCTCTACGGCCTCGGCTACCACCACGTTTCTTCAAGTTTTAAATAACGGTAATGTTGGTCTTGGAATAGACACCCCTTCAAGTCCGCTGAATATTGCGCATGACGGACCTAATGACAATGCGGTTCGGTTGAATGCTAGTTCTGGAGCATCCGGCAGTCAGTTTTATATTGATTTCCGGAAAGCTCGCACAAGTGTGGTAAATCCGGCTGCGGTATTGGCAGATGATTTATTAGGCTCACTCTTTTTTCAAGGATATAACGACGCTTATCGTATGGCTGCAAGAATTGAAGCGAATGTAGAAACCGGAGTAGGGGCGACTGGCGAGGATATGCCCGGGCGATTAACTTTTTGGACAACGCCAGATGGCAGCGCGACGAATGTTGAGCGATTAAGAATCGACAGCGCAGGCAACGTCGGCATCGGGACGACGAGTCCTCAAACCAAGTTGGAAGTTGTCAACACTTCATCCGGCGCCACCCAGGACCAGCTTTATCTTTCCAACCTTGATTCCGCGACTTCCACCGCCTCGCGCCTGACTTTCCGGGCCAATGATGTTATCAACGCCACCAGCACCGCATACATCACCTCAATTCTTACCCAGAATTTTAACACAGCCAAATCCGATCTGGCATTTTCCACCATGCGTTCCGGAACTATGACCGAAGCCATGCGAATAACAGATGCGGGTTTGGTTGGAATCGGATCCACTTCCCCGGCCCAGGAACTTTCAGTTGCGGGTGATTTATATATCACCGGAGGGCTTGGCATTGGAAAAGCAACCACGGTTGCCGGAGTTATTGAAACCACCGGAGTGATCAATGTGCAAGGAACCGGATCATCAACTTTTGCCAACGGAATCAAACTTACTAACGGCTGTTTTCTAATGCCGAATAACAGTTGCGCCGGATCCGGAAGCGGAGGATCTGTTGCCGGTTCCGACGGACAGGTTCAATACAACGACGGCGGAGCTTTCGGCGGCGCATCTAATCTTATTTATAATGACACTAGCAGTCGTGTGGGAATCGGCACATCCTCGCCCGGCATGTTGCTTTCCGTTGCCGGCAACACATATTTTGATTCCAATTTAATTACTTATTCATCTTCTACGGCCGCAAATCTTACTATCTCATATCAGCGCGCCGCGACTTCCACTATTCCTTCCGCCAGCGCTTATGCTTGGACCATTGCCACCTCTACCACCGCGGTCCCGATTCTTTCCTTTGACACCTGGGGATATAAAGCCACTTCATCATTTGTCGGTTCTCTCTCCATAGACACGTCACGGGGATTGGCCCGAAGTTATTCTGCTCAACTTGATTCCACTTCTATTCTCACCATCTACGGTGAAACCGATGGCACAGGCATGGTTGGCACAACCTCGGTCGGCATAGGAACCACTAGCCCCAAATGGCTGTTCCATATTTCAGGCACCAATCCGGCTAATCAATATGCCACGACTTCCCGTAAATCCCTTTTGGCCCTGACCGATTCCGGCACTTCCAATCCCCAGACCTGGACCATGTCCAATCAAGGAGGAGTGCTTTATTTTGCAACCTCATCTAATAGCGTATCAACAAGTACTACTCCTGCCCTTACTGTTACTGTCAATGGTTTATTCGGCATCGGCACCACCTCCCCGGGCCAGCAGTTATCGGCCAGCGGACTTTTATTGGTCGGCGGATCCGGCACCTCCACCTTTATGAATAACCTCCAAGTTCGTGGAACATTCCAAGCTGGCACTGGCTCCATTTACGCCGGGGAAGGATTCCTGAATTTTAATACCAAGACAACTTCCACTATTCCTTCCGCCAGCGCTTAAACGGTGTCTATTGATTCGCTCTCCACCGGCCCCATGGCGTTTGACACGGATGCCGGAGTGCTTTCCTGGGTGGATATGCCGGTATCTACTACGACATCCGGGATTAATATGAGTTATTCCGCGATGATGGATGCATCTTCCACCGCGTCTCTCACGGTTTATGGCCGTACGGCGAATTCCGGCGGGATCAACAGTTTCGGTATTGGGATTGGCACTACCACGCCGTTTCTTTCACTTTCCGTGCATTCCAGTCCCAATGTTCAGGAAATGGACATCGGCGTATTTAACGGCTCTATTTGCGCTGATAACAACGGCACGACTAAATGTTATGGCGCGCTTACTGCCGGAACGGTATATGGAGATACGGGAACATTTGCCGCTTCCGACGTTGCTGAAAATTATCCGGTTTATGATACGACCGTGGAGGCCGGGGACATTGTCGCAATCGGCCCGGATGTTTCCGCGTCTCATGCGGAGGAAAAAGTAAGTTTTAATGGCAACGAAGATGGGGTAGAGGAGCTCCTTTCTTCCGCCGCGCTGGTGAAAGCAGATACGCAAAACCAAGAACGCATTATCGGCATTATTTCTACCCGTCCGGGCGTGCTTTTGGGCGACGCCACCGGGATAAAATTAGAGACAGAAATAAAACCGGTTGCCCTTTCCGGACGGGTCCCGGTTAAAGTAAATTTGGAAAGCGGGGAAATTAAAATAGGAGATCAAATTGTAATTTCTTCCGTTGCCGGAGTCGGCAAAAAAGCCACCAGTTCCGGCATAACCGTCGGCGTTGCGCTGGAAGGATTTGACGGCTGGAGCGAATTGCCCGATGGAGAACGGCAATTTTCCGAGAGCGGCGTTGTGATGGTCTTTGCGAATCTTGGATATTCAAAACTGGATGACGCAGTTTCGGGTATGGCTTCGACAGGCTCAGCCGATAACTCCTTGAGCGGGGTCGAGGGGCTACTTACTAATGCGTGGAGCGTAGATCAGACCTCGGGCAAAGTAAATGTCGGATTTTACGGCGACATTGACATGCACGGAAACAATATCCTGAATGTCGCCAATATCATTTCTGAAAACGGCAAGTGGTCTATTTCCGAGGACGGCATAATCATCGCTAATCGCGTTATCACGGATGAGTTGGTTACGAATAAATTGACGGTGAATGATGCGGCAACTTTCGGGTCGGTAGCCAAGCCAATCGGCCTTACGGTTTATGACGAAGCCACCGGCGCGGAATATTGCATGAAAGTGCGCAACGGCGCAGTAGTAGCCGCAGCCGGCTCCTGCTCCATAGCGCAAACCAACCCTCCTTCGCCAGAGGCTACGGACGGGCAAGGCGCGGACAATTCTCCGCCATCCGTCATCCTGAACGAAAGTGAAGGATCTGCGGGAGATTCTTCGGCGACTTCGTCGCCTCAGAATGACGTAACTCCAGAGGTTGAACCTCCAGCGGGAGGTTCAACCTCTCCGGATTCCCCGCCGTCCGAGGCCGAGCCTTCGCCGCCCGAGCCATCACCCGAGGTTGAACCTTTTGATGAGGGTTCCGCTTCCGAAATCCCTCCGGATTCGCCGCCGGCGGAAACCCCATTAGAACCTTCCGGCGAAGGTCTAACTGGGCAGGCCGCGTCGTCAACTCCAGCCACTTAATTTTTAAATATTTAAATGTTTAAATATAAGGTATGTCCACTATAAAACAATTTGAGGATCTGCTTGCCTGGCAAAGGTCGCGTGAGCTCGTCCGCGAGATATATAAATCATTGCAAAACTGTCGCGATATGGGTTTTCGCGATCAAATCCAGCGCGCCGCCGTATCGGTTATGTCCAACATCGCCGAGGGTTTTGAGTCGGGGACGCGGCAGGAATTTTTGAATTATCTATATATCGCAAAAGGTTCCGCTGGAGAAGTTCGGGCGCAGTTATATGCCGCCCATGACATCGGCTATTTAAACATTGAAACATTTAAATATTTAAAGGGTCTGGCGGAAGAGTGCTCCAAATTAATTTCAAGTTTTATTTTCAAGCTTAAATCCGGAGGCCAACCGGGAATACAATATAAACAAGAAAAATCCAAAGCCCAGCGCGAGCGTGAAGAATTTGACGATTATTTAAGAAAATATATTGAAGAAAAGAAAACAAACCCCGATGCAAAATTTGATGAAGGTCGGTTTAAGAAATAAGTATTTTTTAAGGGCAATTAAATAATTAAATTTTTAAATTTTATGTCCAAATCTAAACTCATCAGTATCATTATTGGTATAATTGAGGTTTAACTTCAGAGAATCCTTTAACTCCTCAAACCTCTTCATCCGCCGACTACGTCAAACTTTTGCGCGAGCAGGGTAAAATATACGAGGAATTTGATGTGCTTTTCAGATTCCTCTATCCGCCGGATTTTACCGTAACCGAAATTGACGATGAATCGGGCTACACCATTTTGGCGCAAAACTCCGCCAAAAAAGCCGCTTTCCAGATTTTCCTGAATCCTTTTGACTTGTCCACCGAAGCTTCAGCGAAGGCGGGCGAGTCCTGGGTTCTAACTCCGGCGCGCATTAAAAAAGACCTGCCCAACATGATTATTGAAAATCCCCAGCCGGTTTTAATCGGCGCGGACAAAAACATTCCGGCCCTGATTTTTTTCTCGCAGGACCAAACTCTTGGCCGCACCCGCGAAATTTGGTTTGTAGGCAACGGCCATTTGTTCCAGGTGGAGACCTTCGCGGATCAGGATTCCATGATTGGCCCGGTGATGGATACTTTCCAATTTTTACAATAACTACCTGTAATTAAGTAGAAATTTTGTGCAATAAATAAGAACTAAGCAATTCAATGAAATTTTATCAGACAAAAGTTAAAAAAACATCCGGAACCGATTATTCGGAGGTTTATAGTGAGGCGCGTCGCGCATTCAAAAATGTCTCGGCTAAAACAAAGCGCAGACCGTATATTCGCTCGGCGTACTTTAAAAAAGACAAAATATTTCTGGATTATTTTTGGGAGCACCTTTGGCAGAAAAATTGGCGGGATAGAGTGCGCCGTTTGAAATATTATCCGTGCGCGCTGGATTTGATTAAAAATTCCAGGACCGACCCGATCTCTAAACAGAATCCAAATAAATCTTCAGAGATACTGCATCGTTTTGCCGGATCAACCAGAGATAAGGAGTTATTTTTTGTGCAAATTAGCGAAGATAGAAAGACGGATCAAAAACATTTTATGTCGGTATTCCCTGAAGCATAAACGGAAAAAGACCCCCCGCTTGGTGTGGTATATGAACCACGGCCGGAGGCCTTTTTCAGTTTCATTATAGCAAATCCATATCTTATGTCAAATACATTGTCCCCAATTACCTTAAAGAATAGATTTAAAAAAAGGCGTCGCCTTTATACGAAAACTAAAACCCCGCATTACTGCGGAGCTTGAGGATTCCACTTTACAGAGGAATTTCCAGATTCGCCACCATAATCATTATAGCAAATCAGTAGAATTCGTCAAGTGCACGTTGTGGATAACTCCAGAACCCTGGACCTAGAGGGAGTTGCACCCTCGGGATCCTGGTGGCGAACCTGGATGCCCCTGCTTAGTAGGCCCAAGGTATAATAATGGTATCTTATGGAAAATAAAAAATCAAAATTAATTTTATCAATGTTCACACTGCTTGTGATTAATTTTGGAATTGCGAACATTGTGGAGGCGGGTTTAATCTTTAAAGCCCCATCAAGTACGGCATATATAACCCAAAAACCGCCTTGCGGCGGCATGGGCGATCCCATTAGCATGGGAGTCAAGACTTGGTATCTAAGTGCATTATATCAATACTATAAAGACTGTCAAGTAGGCGCCTGTGGATAATTTTATAATATAGCCGGCGGAGGGAATCGAACCCTCGGGATCAAGAATACCAAGTCTCAACCCACGCCAATCGCCGGCTAATAAGCAGATTAGCATGCATAACAAAAAAATTCTAATTTTTATAAGTTTCTTAATTTCGTTTGGCTTTGCTAATGTGGCTCAAGCCGGTCTTATCTTTAAAGCCCCAAGTTCCATAGGATTAATAAGCGGCCTCGTCGGCTACTGGTCTTTTGACGGAAAAGATATGGCCGGCAACACCGCCTACGACCGCTCCGGCCAAAACAACAACGGTACTCTCACCAACGGCCCCACCCGCGCCATCGGCAAAATCGGCCAGGGGTTGAGTTTTGACGGGGTGGATGATTATGTGACTATTGCCGACTCCGATACGCTTTCTTTAATTGATCAAACTGTTTCTGTTTGGTTTAAAAATACTGGCAGCGGCATTCAGATTGTTGTAGAGCATGAAGCTATCAGCGTGCCCAATGATTGGGGCGTTTTCGTGGACTCAGACGGTACTCTAAAGTATTTTGGTACTTGGTCAGTAGATCAGAGTAACGATAGTAATTATAATGTGAGAGACAATCTCTGGCATAACATCATTATAGTGCGTAGTAGTGTTCTTGATCGACGATATTTTTACGTTGATGGGGTACTAGTCTTTAATGTTGCCGATACTCAAACTGGAACAAACAATCCAGATGGAGTTTTGGCTATTGGTGCCCGCATAGCTAATTTATCATTGTTCTTCAACGGCCTCATCGACGATGTCCGCATCTACAACCGCGCGCTGACGGCGGATGAAATTAAACGGCTCTACCGCATCGGTGGGACTTTGAAATTGGGCGATTCTAAATCCCTAAACACTAACTCTCTAACCTCTGGTCTTGTTGGTTATTGGTCTTTTGACGAATCCACCCACGGCACCACTTCGGTGGCGGATCTTTCCGGCAACAATAACCGCGGCCATTTGATAAATGGTCCGCAAAAAGCCATCGGCAAAATCGGCCAGGGGTTGAGTTTTGACGGGGTGGATGATCAGGTAGTTCTCCCAACATCAGCCGTACTTAGCATGACATCGAGTGTCACTGTTTCCGCCTGGATTCGCCGTCAAGGAAACGCGGCAACGTATGCGAGAATTTTTGAACACGGTATGGTGAGTGGGGCTCCTAATTTGGAGTATTCCCTCATCATAGACAACACCGATAAGCTTGCGTTTGGGCTGACGACGGGCGGCGTGGCTGATGAAACGCCGAGCAATGCCACGTTACCGCAGAATGTCTGGATTCACGTTGTTGGAACGTGGGACGGGACAAACAAGAGACTCTATATTAATGGTAGCCTTGATAGGACTATCGCGCAATCGGGGACGATAACCGAGCAAAATAACACGAATACGCTAGGCTACCGAATTGGGCCAATGCATAATTTCAACGGCCTCATCGACGATGTCCGCATCTACAACCGGGCGTTATCAGCCGATGAAATCAAGCGGCTCTACCGCATCGGTGGGACTTTGAAACTGGGAAGTTCCCAGGCGCAAAATACCGGCTCGCTCACGAAAGGTTTGGTTGGTTATTGGTCTTTTGACGAATCCACCCACGGAACCACCTCGGTCGCGGATCTTTCCGGAAACAATAACCGCGGCCATTTGATAAATGGTCCGCAAAAAGCCATCGGCAAAATCGGCCAGGGGTTGAGTTTTGACGTAGTGGATGATTTGATAACAATGGGCGATGTTCTTGATTTTACCACTGCAAATCTTAGTTTCTCGGCCTGGTTCTATCCGCAATCTGGCGGCCACGCTTTTCCTCGAATCATTGACAAAGATAACAACCTAGATAACGGCTATTACTTTGTCTATGACAAAACCAATGGCGCGCTGATGTTTAAGACTGCGGGCACTACGAATATGTCTAGTAATAATTCAGTGATTACACAGAACGCGTGGAACCATGTCGTTGTAACATACGATGGGGCTAATGTGCGGTTCTACGTCAATGGCGTTGCGCAAGGAGCGCCTGCCTACACAACACTGCCGGTTAATACGGTAAATGCATTTGTTGTGGGGAATATAGCTGATTCCAGTCGCCCATTAGATGGTAAGTTAGACGACGTCCGCATCTACAACCGCGCGCTAAGCGCTAGCGAAATACAACGTTTATATAATATGGGCCGCTAACATCCTATAACATCCTTTAATATCCTCTATGACTAATCCCTTAAAGGAATTCCTAAAAAACTTTGACTTCCAAAATCCGGATTGGACTTTACTGCCGGAATGTTTTCCCA
>Ga0075966_128_pt1 | contig 9192 bp, 7 predicted proteins | sample RifGroA2_FD_67992 | JGI IMG/M metagenome (GOLD analysis project Ga0075966, IMG submission 67992) | Parcubacteria bacterium GW2011_GWA2_45_30
TTTCCCTTCAAAAAGTTGGCCGCGCACCCAAAAACGTTCTTTCGTCTTGTAACCATGCTGATATTCTATCATGCGCAGTTACGAATCCAACTAATTACCAAAAACAATTCTGACAATTTGAGCAATCAAATAGAAACTCGCAGTCGACACAATCTCGTGATCTAATCAAAAACATTGAATTATAGTTATTGCTGCCGTTTAAATTCTCATAGCAAAGTTCCGAGGTCTTTAGATATGTGCAATCAAAACAATCATTGTCTTTATCTACGGCTTGGGAATAGAAAACATTTTCACACCCAACAGCAGAGTAAGAAAGATAGCAATTTTTATTGTCAACAGAATAATTTGTAAAATCGCTTCCTATATTATTTCTTAAAGTCCATAAATTGACCTGCGGCGTATTAGTGAGTATTTCTTTCCATTGTAGGAAAAATGGTTTGCTAAAATTGTATTCCCTTGCAAAGTCAAATGGCTCCCATTTGTCTGAATACCAACATTCGCGACAGTAAATTATGAAATTATTTTCAGGCGGATGCATTGTTAAGGTATCTTTTTTGCATAGTCCGCATTTTATCCAATAGAGAGACCTTTCATTTCGCCATGTTAATCGTCTAATTAACCGGCACTCCGGACACCAGGTCGGCGGCGGGACACGGATTTTTTCATAAAACAAAAAGTCCTCGGGTTCGATAACGAACGAATTTTTACAGTTCTGACATTGTTTTATTTCGGAGTTCATAAAATTTAGGCAGTCCCTCCACTATGGTCGGGAACTATTATTTTTATAGTAACGAGGAATGATATTTCTTCGGCATAAACGCGCGAAGACGGACAAGACGGATCCGGAGAATTTTTTTCTGGCGCATGCATTTTTTTAGGTCATTTTCAAGCGCCTGCTGGTCATAGCCAAGACAAATAACATCCGGCTTATACTTTTTAATCACGCCGTACTCCCCTTCTTTGTGATCTCCCAAAACCGCACAGAAGACCCCGGGTACACGGCGCACATTGCGCATACGGATTTTTTCGTTCTGCGTCGGTTTACGATTTTTTAATTGTTTCACCGCGCTGTCGCGCGCCACTACCGCAATAACTTCTTTTCCATGTCGCTTGGCTTGACCCAAAAAAGCCCGATGCCCGGGATGCAGGCGGTCAAAAACGCCAAAAACAATGACACGCCTCAATACTTTTCCAATATGCTTCATTAAAGTACCCCCTCGACCCGTCCCGTTAGAGATTTAATACGTCTCAAATCTCCAAGTGAAAACTAATCCGCAATCAAGTTACTTCGCCCGCATCATTCTATTCCGCATCTCTAGTTTCAGCAATATCGCAATAAATAGTACATTCCACGGTGTCGCCTGCGGCTCCGTCAGACGTTAATCGGAGCACTTCTCTAAATTGGTACGGGATTCCGCGTGTCTTTATAATAATTCGGAGTTGTAACACGCTTCGCAATATACAATATCTGGCTTGTCCGGAGCGTATGAGGTATCAAACTCATTCGGACAATGCTTTGTTTTCGAATGCGCTGGATGTTCGGCAGTATTTTTATAAATTTTGTTATCCGATACAATTCCCGCGCACTGGCATTTTCGTTTCCAATACTTCGGGGGATTCACAAATTTTTTACGGTTCTGGAAACGACATTCCGGACAAAACTGCGGCAAAGGCAGATTCAATTTTTTATAAAACGAATACTCCATAGGAATAAAGCGGTAAGGTCCTTTACAGCCCAGACATGTAATCACCTCTTTAATAATAGAGTCGTTAACCTCCGTGATTTTATCCGGAAGAGAACTGGCCTCCATGGTTGCTTTATACTCGCGTTTCTTGGTATCGCGCCATAGGTAGCCCTTCGACTTCGCTTCGGCTTCGCTCAGGGGGAAAAAATCCTGGGCCGGGGTTTCGTTGTAGGCGAAAATGGAAAACTCCGACGGAAAAAACTCTCCGTATTTATATACAATTTCCCTGATTCCTGATTCTTGATTCCTGATTCTTGAAATGTACGGCATCTCATCCATATGCTTTTTTATCTTTAGAACAAGTTTTTCGTAGTCCTCTTTTGCATATTGCTTATTCAAAATACAGTATTCATAGCCGCATATCGTACTCTCATAAATTTGCGATGCCGGATCTCCCCAACTGAAATAATCATAAGAGTCGTCTGTCTCATGCAACATCTGACAAAATTTTACATTCTCGCATTCATGAATGAAATATGATAATTTTGCGTTTTTGGAGTCCTGAATATGCTCGCCGGATGAATTTACATTCCGCATGCCGTGCATATATTTTACCGGATACTGCGCCCAAAGTTCATGCGCCTTTTTAGCATGTTTTGCCAAAGAAGCGCGGGATAATAAATCAAATTCTTTCAGATTTTTCGCATAGGTTTCTTTGGTGTGGGGCTGGTTGAAAATATAATAGGATTTATTGCGCAAATTCACACAGCCGAAACAATTCGTGCATCCTACCAAACTCTTAGAAAACCAGATGTCGGTACAACTCTCGCAATCAATAGAAAAAAAGGTGCGATAGCTTTCATCAATCATGATTCCTTCATGACACAATTCACTTAAAGTTGATTCTTGAAGATCAAAGCTGTCCTTAATTCCGCTACTGCGCGTACAATAGGCAGAGTCCTCCATACGATCTACCGCAAAACAAAGATAACAATTTTTTGAATGCCCCGCGTTACCGCAGTATTCTGATTTTACCAAATTCAAAATACTATTTGAGTATTGCGGCATCGCGCGATACAATTCTCGCCACTGTTCAAAAAACGACCGGGAAAAATCATAATCCCTGCCATATTGCATCGGATCCCATTTGTCCGACCACCAGTAATCGACATTCCGGACACCAAGTAGGAGGAGGAACTTTTATTTTTTCGTAAAATAAAAAATCCTCGGGCTCAATAATGAACCCGGCTTTACAATTCTGGCATTTTCTTAATTCCTGATTCATCCCGTTAGAAGTGTAATCTCTACTTAACACTTATAATGCAAAAACATAAATTTATCTAATAAACCCAAAAAAGTTCAGACCCAAACTTCTAACGGGATTCATTTTATCCCGGGCAGTTTCTCCTCCCCTTCTTCTCCATAAATCGGTAATCCGGCGGGCGGACCGATCTTTCTCGATTCCACGCTCTTTATCAGAGGACCGGTGAGCACTAAGAACATGGGCGGATGAAAAATTGTTGCCAGCTCCTCGACATTCAGCACCATTTTACCCAGCTTCTGCGCGCCAACATACCAATGAAAAGGCCTGATTCGCAAAATCGCCCCAAGGGTGGTTTCGTCAAACATCCGGCGCTCGCGATAATATTGAAATATGCGCTCCTGCCGGGCGCGCTGGCGTTTTTTGGGGAAAAGGTGGGGCCAGTGCCAAAATTTGGTCCGGGTCCAGGCTTTGGTGTTATGCGCAAACTTATTCAGGTGTTCTGTTGCATACTGATTAAATGCCCCATACACTCCGCGGCGCGGAAAAGTGTCTCCGTAAATTTCTTTAGGCGCAGTATAAATATAACGGATAAGTGATTCAAATCCGGGTTTTTGCAAATTCCGTTCAACCGCTTCAATCACCTCAACCTCTCCCGGAGTGCGCTGGACCATCACAATGCCGCCGCCTTCGGTTTCATACCTTCGGGTTGCCATTTTTTCCTTTAATTCCTCAACCAGCGTTTCATTGGCTTCTTTCCAAGAATCATCCGTGGGCCGGATCAATATCTGAATCCAGCAAATTTCCGCGGGTTTAAGTTTTGCCAAAACCTCAAGCATTGACGATATGGGATCAAGTTGCCGCTCTTCGTCCGGCGCCTCAAAATCCACATAAGTTCGGATGGGATAGGCATCTTCTTTGGCCAGACGCAACTCGTTCCCGAAAAGTTCATAATTGTTTTGCCGCAATTCTTTTACCGTAGCGGGTAAACGATGAATATAATCCTCCGTTACTTCAGCAAGTTCAATATCGGAATATTGCGCATATAGCGCAGCCTCAATCAAATTGCGGTGTTTTTTAGGAATCCGCATATAGAAATGGATATCACCGCCAAAACTCACAAGTTCGCAAGAAAACCAGAGCGTAACCTCCCCCTCCCACCACTTCTCGGCAATATCATTTGGGGAGTTGCGCAAACCATGGATTGACATAAAAACCTGCTCCATGGCACGGGGACTTTTGCGCACCTCGCGCGGTATGCGAAGCTCAAGCATTATATAAGGAATGGAACGCTTATAAAACTCCTGTATATAGGAAAGCCAAAGATAGAGCGAAGAAAAAAGCAAAACCCAAAAAATCCAAAACCACCATAAATCACCGATTATGGGGATGCTAAATACGAATCTTGGGACTGAAGATGGGTCAAAACCGTATATCATAGGTACATTATACCACTAAAAACGACCCATAATCAAACCGCCGCGTCCAAGAGACGCGGGTTCAAAACTATAACTATACGAGTTGTGCCAAGCTAAGCCAGCCGGAATTTACCGTCATCGGTCCGGCGGAAAAGCGATCTGTTTTGTAGATTCAAAAGTACGGTTTGCGGCTGGACCAGCCGCTTTGCCAAAACAAGCTTTATAATTTCATCTTTGGCAAGCGCCCGGCCGGATTCTTTCATTACGGAAACCAATACATCCCGCACCACCCCGGGCTGATATCCCCATTCGCGAAGCGCATACATCCCCCGGCCAACCAAAACAAATCTTTGGTCTTTGATAAGTTCGTTATGCACGGTCTGAGGATGAGCTTTTTTAACGGACCATCCGGCTTTGGAAATTTCCGCAGCCACCTCGCTAAAATGCATGGCTTTGCCGGATTTTTTTAACGCCAAATATGCTTTGTCGCGCATGCCGCGAGGAGTAACCGCAGACCAATGAGACAATCCGTATTCCCCGTATGGATTTTGTTTTATGGACTGGGCGGAGTTTATATGAGCGTCAATAACGTCTGCCTTAACATCCAAATTCTTGCCTGACGCGTCATCCTGAATATGTCTCGCAAGCATCCGATGCAATTCTTCCTGGGAAACCGGATGCCCGGTTTGCTCCAGATCTTTTATCAGACCTGCCACGGTTTTTTCTCCTTTGGCAACCGCATCCCGATCCGTTGCCCAGCGCCTAGGACATATTTCATTTTCCGGAACGCGTGAAAATCCTTTTCCTGTTCCTGCCTCAAGAAGTAAAGCAATATGCGGATGCTGGCGCTGATCTCCCAGAGTTGCAAAAAGATGATGTTCAGCCATCACTCCGCCATGACGCACAATATGCGCCTCAATCGCATCCAGCACCGGCCGGATCGCGGAAACAGTTTCTTCTTTGCGCAAATGCCGAAGCGCATCCGCCTCGATTTGCCGCACTCGCTCACGCGTAATTTTATATTTTCTGCCGATGGCCTCAAGCGTATCTGCGCCCTTGCCCTGAAGGCCAAAACGCCTTTCCAACACATCCCGCATGCGCAGATTAGACAATTTTTTTAACGCTATTTTTGTCGCCTCAACGGGCGCCAGAGGTAAAGTAATCATAGATTAAAATCTCACTAAAGATAGTAGCATATCAAATTTTTCTTGTCAATCTCTGCCAAATCACCAAGATAGGTGATGCTACGAATATCGAAGAATAAGTTCCGAATACAATTCCAAAAATAAGAGCCAGAGCAAAATATCGCGTAGTTACGCCACCAAATGCCATAATCGCCACCAGCACCAATAACACGGTTAGGGAGGTATTAATGGATCGGGCAATGGTTTCATTTACACTGCGATTTACGGTAATTTCAAACGGCTCCGGCTGTTTTAGTTTTCGCAAATTTTCCCGTATTCTGTCAAACACTACAATAGTATCGTGTACCGAGAAGCCCAAAATTGTCAAGAGGGCGGTAATGAAAAGAGTGTCAACTTCAATCCCCCAAAAATTTCCCAGGACCGCAAAAATTCCGGCCGGAATAGTTACATCATGAATAAGCGCAATGACAGCCGACACTCCATACTTCCAGGAAGAAACGGGCTTAGAAACATGCCGGAACGCAAATGCAATATATAAAATTATGGCAACAATTGCAACACCCAGGGCAATCAATGAATTGCGGTAAAGCTCGCGGCCGATGGTGGGGCCAATTGTGTCAAAACGTTTGGCTATTACGGCTATCTGTTTTTCGCTTTCCACGCCCTGTCCCGCGCTTTCAATCTTACTAAGCACCTCAAGAATCTGCTGGTGTTTTCCCTCATCCACATGGGCAAAGCGCAAAATCATCCCACGCTCCCCGGTCGGCTGCACCGTTATGTTGCCGATACTAAACGGCTCAAGCGACTGCCGGATTTTTGCCGCATCCGGACGCACGGCAATAAATTCAACCTCCAGAAGCGATCCTCCGGTAAAATCAATACCGAATTTCAAACCCCACACGGCAATGGAGATCAAGCTTCCCAAAACCAAAATACCAGAGATAGTGAGAAATATATTTTTGTTGCCAATAATATTCATCCCGTTAGAGATGTAACTTAGATGCGAAATCTTTGCCTGGCTCATGCCTACAAAGATATATCGTTACAAAATTACATCTCGCGGTAAAAATCTCTAACGGGATTCATGATTCTTTACCTTGAAATCCCGCTCATAAACAATACTCTCATCTTTTGCATCCGGGGCGACATTGCCGCAAAAAGGAGCGTGCGCGTAACGCTGATCGCCGAAAACATGGAAATCAAAATTCCGATAATAAGAGTAAGCGCAAATCCTTTCACCACACTTGTACCTAGCCAATATAAAATAAGGGAAGTGATAATACTTGATACGTTTGAATCGCGGATTGAAGTCCAGGCGCGGCCAAATCCTTCCAAAACCGCATCTTGCAACATTTTGCCGGAACGCAATTCCTCTTTTAACCGCTCAAAAATCAAAACATTGGCATCCACCGCCATGCCCACCGATAAGACAAATCCCGCAATTCCGGCAACAGTCACGGTAACCGGAATGGCCTTGAAAATCGCCAGTACCAAAACAGTATAAAGCAAAAGCGCCAGAACCGCCAAGACCCCGAGCAAGCGGTACCAAAAAATCATGAATATCGCAACCGCCGCAAATCCTATGAGGGCGGCCTGCAAACTGCGATTCAACGATTCCTGCCCCAAACTCGCCTCAACCGATTGCTGGACAATCAAGGTGATCGGAACCGGAAGCGCTCCGGCGTTCAAGCGTCCGACCAATTCTTTGGCCGATTCGGGCGTAAAATTTCCGGTAATCTGCGCTTTGCCGCCGGAAATTGCCTCCTGCACCGTTGGAGCGGAAATTGGCGAGCCGTCAAGATAAATCGCCAACTGCTTGCCGACATTTTTTTTAGTTAATTCTTCAAAAATTACAGCACCCTCATCAGTCAGCTCCAAAGAAATTTGAGGTTGAAATACGGTTTGATCAAATCTGACCTCCGTGCGCTTTACATGGCGTCCGGTAAGCTCGGTTGGAATAAAATACGGGTCTTCAACCAAACGCTCTTTATTTTTTTGCGCCTCCAAAATTTTATCACGCTCCTCCTCGGGCCTGGCTTCGCGAAATTCAAGATACGGCGTCTCGCCGATTAAACGGATCGCAGAATTAATATCTCTGATTCCGGCAAGTTCCACAATCAAGCGCCAATCTTCCCCTGATTTTTCAACCTGCACTACGGGTTCGGCCACCCCAAAAAGATCAACCCGGCGCTCAATCACGTCCCGCACCGCATCCATGGAATTCCCATAGTCAGATGATTGGATATTTCCCAAATCAGCTTGATACACCAAATGCGTTCCGCCTTGAATATCAAGTCCCAAACGATAAGGAAGTTTAAAACCAATAACCAATAACTTGGAACTTAGATAATGAAGACCTATTGAATCAAAAGCGCGCGCGGCATATTGCGGCGCGTCAAAAACACCCAAGAGAATCCCAACCAGCAAAAAAATAAGCGCCAAAATCCGCGCGGTTTGCGCCCGCATGGGCTTTTTGGTATCACGCGTAGGGTAAACAGGCATAAAAATAAACTACCAAATGTACAAACATCTGGCAAGATGCGGAAATACCGCCGCAGGCGGATACCTTACGAAAATCATCAAGCGCGCATACACGCGGTTGAATCCGTTTAGTTTTCAGACAATGGGAGGACGAAACTGCTTGCCCCGCACCAAATTTCGACTGCTGCTTTCGTTTCCATCCAACAGGAGAAGAACACCACACTATCATTCAAGTTCTATTCCACCGGCTGACTCATAGGCAGCATAGAAACGGTCGAAATTTTGGTGACGGGGCTTAGTTTTCCGCCTTAGGCGGAAAAGTTTCGTCCGACCCTTAGCGAACGCGCCGCAGGAGCGCGTGAGTCGTGTCTGAAAACGAAATGGATGAAAACCGCTATAGCAAAGCCCTAATCCGTCATGAATCTAATAAATAATCCTAATCGTAATACTCTTCTATATGAGCGCACCAGGAACCAATAGGCGGCGAGGAAAAACACAAATGAAAGTACGCCCGCAAGGATAAGGCGCCCCGCATCAAAAGACCCGGTCAGAACCACCTGCCGCATTCCTTCAAATACATGCGAAACCGGTATAAATGCGGCAATTTTCTGAACCACAACAGGAAGAGTGGAAATAGGATAAAAAACTCCGGAAATCGGACCCAAAAGCGCCGGGATGGACCAGGCCAAAATTTCAGACGACGGCCCAAGGCGCAAAATAATCGCAGTGGTGAAGAGCCCCAGCGCCCACCCGAATACGAAAAGTATTGTTATAAGCGGAAGAAGCATAAATCCGTATTGAAAAATATTATAGGCGAACAAAAACCAGGCAAGACCAGCCATAAAAATAACGGAGATGAGCGCAGTGGTCAGGCTGGTTAGCACCAAACCGGTGGCGTATTCTGCCAAAGTCAGGGGCGAGGAAAAAAGATTGATGAAATTCCGCGTCCAGGTGTCTTCTAGAAAAGAAACCGTGATTCCATGCTGTATCCGGGTCAAAAAATTCCATAAAATTATGGTTCCCAAAATTACCGCCGCAAACGCGAAATTAGAAGTACCCAAACGCGAAATATATATCATAATAAGACCCCAAAGCAGCAAATCCAACGTGGTCCAGTAAAAAAATCCGAAAATCCTGCCGACGCTTCTTCGGTTCAAATAAAACTGACGGAGAAAAATTGCGTATATTCTTAGTGCGTTCAT
>Ga0075966_138_pt1 | contig 8555 bp, 4 predicted proteins | sample RifGroA2_FD_67992 | JGI IMG/M metagenome (GOLD analysis project Ga0075966, IMG submission 67992) | Parcubacteria bacterium GW2011_GWA2_45_30
TTGTAAATTTGAAACTATATTAGAAATCGTGCAGCTGTATTTTTGGCTAAACGCCCTGCTGCCGGGCGAGCGAAGCGCGATTTGAAGATACGCTCCAATGTTTCCGCACATATTAATTCCCGCCAGCCGGTTGAGAAATTCACCCAGAGTAAGATCCAATTGCCTTTGCAGTTCGCCGGTTAAATTCTGTATAAAATTTCCGCCGCCGCCCTGAATCCAGGAAACCACTGAATTGGTCATGGCGCGCAGGATGGCATTGGATGCGGCTTTCAGAGCCACATCCAGAAAGTTTTCTTTGATGCATTCAATATCCAAAATGAAGCAAGCTGTGGGTGGTTTGACAATTGGCACCAGGGCCTGCGCTTTTTGCGGAACAACTAAAATCGCGGCAGGAATTAGGATGGAAGGAAGGAGTAACGCGAAAATAAGAAGACCGGAAAGGTTTTTTTGTAAATTTTGCCAGGTTTTTTTTGTGGATAGATGGCTTGACATGGGTTTATAAATTTGCTATATTGCAGATAAGTGGTGGGAGTTCATATATCATGGACTTTCCGCTTGTCAGCAAAGGGGGTTCTTGAAAAAGATCCCTTTTTGTTTTAGGGTGATCTCGTGGATCCGGGTCCGTGATGTATGTAGTAACATCCCGCCATTGACAAGCGGAGAAGCGGGTGCAAATCCCGCCGGATTGTGGTTGTTGTATAAGTAACGGATAAAGTAACACCGCTTTGTCGTCCTCGCTGAATGTTATTCCGCGCGCTTTCAGCCATTCGGGAATTGTTACGGTGTGAAACTCGGTTGCTTCGCGCCGCATTTTAATGCGGGCCGACATCACCACCAGAGCATATACCGCATCTTTGGGATCTGTGGCTTGGATCAGTTTTATTTGTTCGGTTCCTTTTCGCGCGTACCAAAGTTCTTGTTTATGAAATGTGGCGATGGTGCGGGGCGCGGGGAGTTTTTTCAAGTCCCCGGCGATATTTTCCCGCGCCTCAATAATCGGCGTTATGGCATCCAAGGGGCCACGGCTTTCTTCTTCCAGCGCATTTGCCAAAAATTCCATTTCGTCCGCGTCCTGCAAAGACGGCACATATTTTTCATAAATTCCGGCGACTGAATTGAAATAATTTTTTATAGCCGCATCGTTTGAATCATTATTTATGATGATTTCCGAATCCGGGATTGATTTTTCGGAAAACGGTTCATAAGGCGAAAGTTTTTGGATATAGGAAACGAACTCATCGCTGAATTTCTGGTCTGCTCCGGGTTTAAGCAGGGTTTGCAATCCGTCCAGACCCCCGCTGCCCAGAAACTTTTGCACAAAATAATCGGTCAGGTTTACATTTTTTTGCGCGGCTTCTTGCAGGAGCTCGGCGGCCGGCGCGGTTTCCGCTTCGGATCCGGCCGAATCAATTTTCTCCGGTTCGGCTAATTTGTCTCCTGGCCCGGCTTTCAACGGGTCGCGATTTTTAGCAATCTCCTCGCCGTCGGGCGTTCCGTCCCCGTCCGTATCTGATTTTTGCGGATCGGTTTTGTAAAAAATTTCTTCCCAGTCCTTCAGGCCGTCTTCGTCCGAGTCCTTGGCGAGTTTAGTCGGTTTTTCGGTTTGTTTCCCGGCCTCAATTCGCGTATCGGAAAGGTCGGTAAGGCGGGAGGTAAATTGCGGTCCGATTAGCGCGTAAATTCCAACTGTTCCAAGTATCAGCACGATTGTGGATAAGTATGCGGCATGCATTCAGTCGCGTGTTTGAGCTATTATGAGAGTGAAACACCCAAATGTTATTGGCTGAACACGTTGAAGTCGTACATTGAGGTAGTCCTTTCCTTCGACAGGCTTAGGATAAACTACTCGGGGACTATTTATCACTATGCTTTCAAATAAATCCATTATTATCGGAATAGGAGCAATCATTGTACTGGCGATAGTTTTTTTTATATTTATGCCATTTTTTAGGAAAACCGAGGGGGATCGGAATCTGGGGACGCTCCCTAAAACAGGGGAGCGTCCTATCGGAGCTGTTCCCGCATCACGACCTCCGACGTTCACGTCTTCGCCTCTTGAGGCATTAAAGCCGATTCCTGGCGTTATTCCATTGACCACTCCGCTTCTTGTAGATCCGGGAGAGAGGGGTATACCTTCACAGGAAATTGGAGAAATAAAGCCGCCATCTAATCTTTTGTCCATTCCCGAGGCAGTGCAAAAAACTAAGGAAATATACGAAAAAATACAAAGAAATCTTGGAATTTCTCCGCCCGCAACCGGGCCCCTGACGGAAAAACAAATTTTTGACATTATCTGGCCCCCGGAATACGTTACCGGGCTTAGGGGTCTGGAAAATGAAATCAATTGGTATATTTTGCCAAGTGAACGCAGCGCGTTTAAGACCGACGCGGACGTATTTAAATCACTTAAAAATTTACTTATGATATTCCATCAAAATGGATGGATAAGCGACCAAGAATATCCAATTTTTCAAAAAGCGCTGAACGAAACCCTTCCCCATATGATTCAGGAAGAGCGAAAGAATCTTCAGTCCGGCCTGCCACAATCACGGACATTGCCGGGGCAGCAGCAAATCATTGTGGATGGGAATCCAGCGGTTCTCTCGGATGACATATTGAAAGGCCTTTCATATGTACTTAAAGCAGGGGAGCCGACCAACGCCGCCTGGATTCGCGGGGCGGATTGCTATAAAGACGATATTCCGGTATATCCGGTTCCTGGATTCAGCGCGCCAGCGTTTTTTTGCAATGCCGGCCTGCATGTACACTGTGGCCACAGCGGCTGTTTTTTGCATTTTCATAGGGACTGTCTCCCGCATAGCGTAGGATGTCATATTCCTTTAGGGTGCCTTAATTTGGTGTGCAAAGTGTGGCCAAACGCCGTTTGGGATGCGCCGTGGTACCCATTGCCCACGACCATGTGCGGATGCGGATGATGACGAGTATTAAGTACCCAGTATTAAGTATTAAGGTGATAAAAAACGGCACACACCGTTTTTATTTTTCAAATCAGTTTTTCCTTAATATTAAAATACTATATACTTGATATTAATTTTGCCCATTGTTCCAGCGAGAGTTCTTGGGGACGGGCTTTGGGGTTTATTCCAGTTGCGGCAAATGCCGCGGCAATTTTTTGCTTACCCAGTTTTTTTCCGAGAACGCCAAGAAGCATTTTGCGTTTTTGCGAAAAGCCAAGACGCAAAATTTCAAAAAAGTTTTCCATAGATATTTTGTTTTTTTGAAAAAATCCGTCCGATATATCCGATATTGATATAATTGCAGAATCAACTTGGGGTTTTGGATAAAAGCAGTCGGCCGGAACGTCTTTTATAATTTGCGGAGTCCCGTATACCTGGACTGAAAGCGTGAGAAGATTGGCGTGCGGAGGTTTTGCTGTGATGCGTCGCGCAACCTCTTTTTGCACGGTGAGGACAATGCGTTCAGGGCGTGGCTCGCATTCAAGCAGGAGTCGTATAAGCCGCGCGGTTAGGTAATAAGGGATATTAGCGACTACTTTATAGGAATTAGTTTGTAGCTTGTAGTTTGTAGTAATTTCCGATAATTTTTTTAAAATATCACCCTTGATTATTTCAATATTTTTAACTCCATCCTTCTTAAATCTTTGCGTTAAATTTGCGGCTAGATACTCGTCTTTTTCAACGGCAATAACTTTTCCCGCGGTTTTGGCAAGTTCGCGGGTAAGTATCCCGGTCCCCGGGCCGATCTCAAGAACGGTGTCTTTTTGCGACACCTCTGCCGTTTTTCCACCTCCATCAAATGTTCCGGAATTTCGGATAAAAACCGCGAAGGAGGATTTATTTGGATGGAGCCGAATTGGGTGCGCTGGAGCGCATAAGTAAGGAAAATTTGATCTTTGGCGCGGGTAATTCCCACATAGCAGAGCCGCCGCTCTTCTTCCAGATCGGCCGGATTAAACAGTGTGCGCGAATGAGGCAAAATCCCGTCTTCACATCCAGCCAAAAAAACAGCGGAAAATTCAAGGCCTTTAGCCGCATGTAAAGTCATTAGCTGGACGCCGTTTTTGCCTGCCCCGTAGTGAACGCTTTGCGTTCTACTATTGGGGTTTTTTTCTTCCGTTTCTTCCATATCAGACATGAGGGATACGTCTTCCAGAAGCTTTTCGATCCCATTAGGCGGAGAATTTTCGGAGTATTTGGCAGCCAGATTCAAAAGTTCCTTGACGTTTTCCCAGCGTTCATCCGCATTAAGGGCGCTTTCCTCCAGGTATTCTTTATAGCGGACGGAGGCAAGCAGGAATTTAAGAAACGGCATAGCCGGCCTGTTTTTTATTTCCTGGCGCAACTTTTTCATGAGAATATGGAAGTTCTCTAGTGCCGCTAAATTGCCGGTTTTTTGTCCAGCGTTTGCCAGATAAAAAAGCAGGGCGTTTTTGCCAATGCCGCGCGCCGGGACATTGGCAATGCGCTTCAAGCTGAAAAGATCGCGCTCGTTTAAAATATAGCGCAGATACGCTAAAAGATCTTTTACTTCTTTGCGCTGATAAAATCGGATGCCACCCGTGATTTTGTAGGGAATTTTCCGTATGAGCATTTCTTCTTCAAGGGCGCGGGATTGGGCATTGGTGCGGTAAAGCACCGCGATTTCATGATGCCGCACCCCCTCTTTCAACAATTGACTTATTTGTTCGCCTATGAATTCCGCTTCAGCCCGCTCGTTTTCTACTGCGATTACTTTTAACTTTTCTCCACCCGCGCGATCAGTCCATAGATTTTTCTTTTTTTGCAGGCGGTTTTGGGAAATAACGCTTCGCGCCGCATCCAAAATTGCCTGGGTTGAGCGATAGTTCTGGTCAAGTATTATAACTTTGGCATCCGGCCAATCCCTTTCAAAATTTAAAATGTTGCGGTAGTCAGCATTCCTCCATCCGTATATGGCTTGGGCATCATCTCCGACAACCGCAATATTGCGGTATTTGCGGGCCAGCCCCGCTATCAGGACGTATTGGGCGTGATTCGTATCCTGCCATTCATCTACATGAATGTAGCGAAAGCGTTCCTGATATGCCTCTAAAATTTTGGGTTGCAAATCGAAAAGCCGGCAGCATTGCATAAGCAGATCATCAAAGTCCATGGAATTTGATTCCTGCAGGCGCTTTTGGTAAAAGGCATAAGCGCGATGGAGTGTTTTAGGGAAAAGATCGTTTAAGTTCTCGCGCTTCGCATAGTCCTCCGGGCCGACAAGCTCGCTTTTTAGTCCGGATATGGAATTTAGAAGCACGGGCGCGGAGAATTGTTTGGGGTTTATGCCTATTTCTTTCATAACTTCTTTTAGAATTGAGAGCGAATCATCTTCATCGCAGACCGTGAAATTCGGGAAAAACCCAAGTTTGGTCGTGTGATGGCGTAAGATGCGAAGGGCAAAAGCATGGAAAGTTCCGATAAACCCCGTTAGAGGTCCGGCGCCAAAGGCACCGGCAGACGCCATATGGCGTCTTACTTCTAACGGGGTGAACGGCTCTTGTAAAAGTGTATTAACTCGGGTTCTCATTTCATTGGCGGCTTTGTTGGTGAAGGTCACGGCCAGAATATTTTCTGGGGATACCCCCTTTTGGATCAGGTGAGCGATGCGGTGGGTCAAAACCTTGGTCTTTCCGGATCCGGGGCCGGCCAAAATCAAAACCGGACCTTCAGTGGCCTCCGCCGCTTCACGTTGTTTCGGATTTAGATCGTCAATTAGAGGATTTGGCATGTGGATATTATATGCTTGACGCGGGGTTTTGGCGGGGGTATTGTATGGATGAGCCGGATAACGGTTTTTTATTTTGGGATGAAGAATCGCAATCCAGTTGTAAAATAGATGAAATTTGTGATAGGTATGCAACTTTTAAGAGAAGACCGCCAATATTAACATTAAATTAAATTTCAAACCGGCGCAAGCCGGAGTTAAATCAAATAGATTTCCTATATATAAGCCCTTTTTTGAAAAGGGACGAGTTTCTATTTTTTTCATTATGCTTTGCACTATTTCTGTATTTGGATCAGCGAAACAGGCAAACGCCTGGTTTTTGGCCGATATCTGGCGATCAATTGCCAATACACAGGAGGAGCCGGTAGATAGTTTTTCCGGAATCGGATTCAGTGCTATTTCGCTGCCATTTTTGGGAAGTCGGGTGTCACTGGCCGTTCCCTCTCCGGTTTTGGGTAGCGGCGGGCCAGATGAGAACGAGGAATTAACTCCTCTTTTGGTGAGTCAGGAAAGCGCTTTGGTGTCAACAAAAAATCCCCTGGGCACGCTCCCCAATCCTCTACAGGGCGCCATTATTATATATACTGTTCAGTCCGGAGACACGCCGGGCGCCATAGCCGATTATTTTGGAATTTCTTTGAATACGCTTCTTTGGGCCAATAATATCCGAAATTCGAATTTGATTAAAGTCGGGGATGAGCTTATTATTTTGCCCGTATCCGGAGTTAAATATGAAGTGGCAAGCGGCGATACGATTGAGTCCATCGCCAGAAAATTTAAAGGCGATGTGGGCGATATTTTGGGGTTCAACGGATTGGCGCCGGGAGAAATACTTGAGGTAGGATCGGTAATTATAATTCCGGATGGAGAAATCGCATCGGCGGCTCCGCCATCTTCTCCAGCCCAGCGCCCGTTTTCCGTAAGCTCCGGACCAACCGAATATCGCGGATATTATATGCGTCCTATTTTGGGCGGCAGGAAAACGCGCGGAATCCACGGATTTAACGGCGTGGACCTGGCAAATTCTTGCGGATTGCCGGTTTTGGCTGCGGCCGAGGGTACGATTATAGTTGCGCGAAATTCGGGTTGGAACGGTGGTTACGGCAAATATGTGGTAATTACTCATTCGAATGGAACCCAGACGCTCTATTCTCATTTGCAATCAATTTTGGGCCGGGTTGGCCAGCGCCTGGCTCAAGGATCCCAGTTTGCTACCATCGGCTCTACCGGAAATTCCACCGGTTGCCACGTGCATTTTGAAGTGAGAGGGGCTAAAAATCCCTTCTAACGTGGATCAAGAAGCATGAACCACGAATCAAGAAAACGTCTACTGGCGGTGAAATGAGCCGCCATTTTTATACCCTGATTCATGCTTCCTGCTTCATGATTCTTGGCGGGGGCGGTATTGTAGGGCCTCGGAAATATGATCCGACAGAATGTCGGCCGAGCCGGCAAGGTCGGCAATAGTGCGAGATACCTTTAACAACCGGTGATAGGCGCGGGCTGAAAGCTGATGTCGTTCGTGAGCCATGCGCAAGACCGGACGCAGTGAATCCCCGACGGGAATAAATTGCTTGAGTTCTTTTAATCCCATCTCGGAGTTGGTTGTGATGGAAAGCGCGTGAAAGCGCTTTTTTTGTATGGCGCGCGCCTGCGCAACCCGGCCGCGCACATTTTCTGATGATTCTCCTCCTGCACCCTCCAATTTTTCAAAAGACAAAGCCGGAACCTCGAGATGCAGATCCATGCGGTCGCGTAATGGCCCCGATATTTTTTTAGTATAGCGAAGCGCAGAGCCGGGGCTACATGTGCATTCGCGCGCCGGATTTCCCAAGTTACCGCAAGGACAGGGATTCATGGCTGCTACCAGCAGGAAATTCGCGGGAAAAGTTACCACGCCCTGCGCGCGCGATACGGTAATGGTGCGCTCTTCCAGGGGTTGGCGTAGCGCCTCAATAACGCGACGGTCAAATTCCGGAAATTCATCCAGAAATAAAACGCCGCGGTGCGCCAGCGTTGCCTCTCCCGGATGCGGCGACGCGCCGCCGCCGATTACGGCAACGTGCGAAGATGTGTGGTGCGGGTTGCGAAAGGGTCGGGAAGATACAAAGGGTCGGGCGCGGTCCAATAGCCCGGCAATGCTGTAAATTTTTGAGACCTCCAGCGCTTCGGAAAATGATAAAGGCGGAAGAATTGAGGCAATCGCGCGCGCCAGTATGGTTTTGCCCGTGCCCGGGGGGCCGGACATTAGGACATTGTGTCCTCCGGCTGCCGCAATCTCCAGCGCCCGCTTGGCTGTTTCCTGTCCCTTGATGTCTTTTAAATCAAAATCCGCAGCTCCAGTTGTGAAAATGTCATCGGGCGCAGGAACTTTTTCCGGCGTACGCCGTCCGGAAAGGCATTCAATCGCTTCCGAAAGCGATTCAATTTCATATACGTTAAGCTCTTTGGCTAAGGCGGCCTCTTCCCCGTTGCCTTTGGGAATGAAAAGCGCGGTAAATCCTGCGGTTTGCGCGGCCAGGGCCGAGGGAAGTACTCCGGAAACCGGACGTAACGCGCCATCCAGTCCAAGTTCGCCCAAAAATATTTTTCCTGACGGGTCAAATGTAATTTGTCCGGATGCTAAAAGATACCCGAGCGCAATCGGCAAATCAAAAGCCGGCCCTTCTTTTTTAATGTCGGCCGGCGCCAAATTGACGATTACCCGCTGGCTTTTTTTGTGCGGGGCAAGCGCGCCGAGATTCCGGATGGCCGCGCTGATTCGCTCGCGCGATTCCTGCACCTCTTTGTCCGCAAGGCCCACAATGGAAAAAATATGGAGTCCGGGA
>Ga0075966_141_pt1 | contig 8418 bp, 7 predicted proteins | sample RifGroA2_FD_67992 | JGI IMG/M metagenome (GOLD analysis project Ga0075966, IMG submission 67992) | Parcubacteria bacterium GW2011_GWA2_45_30
GAAGCCGATCTGTCGGACGACACGCGCAAGCAGTATCTGGAGTTTCTCCAGGATACCTTGCATAAGGAGTACCTCGAGGTGCTGGAAAAGGAGATCACCCGGGCGTTCGTCTATTCGTACCAGGAGCAGGCCGAGGCGCTGTTCCAGAATTACCTTGACCATGCCGAGGCCTACGTCAACAAGAACAAGGTGAAGGACCGCAACACCAAGGAAGAGCTGGCGCCCGACGAAGGGTTCATGAAATCGATCGAAGAGCAAATCGCCATCATCGGCTCGGCCGCCGACGGGTTCCGCCAGGAAGTGATCTCTTATCTCTGGGCGGCCAACCACCGGGGCGAGAAAATCGACTTCCGGAGCTACGAGCCGCTCAAGGAGGCCATTGAGAAGAAATTAGTCACTTCGGTACGCGATTTGAGCCGGGTAATCACCAAGTCGCGCATGCGCGACGAGGAGCAGTCGGAAAAATATCACGCCATGACCAAGAACCTTCTGGAGTGCGGATACTGCCCGAGTTGCGTGGACGTCATACTAAAGTACGCGGCCAACAACCTGTGGAAGGACTAAAACCATCCTTTACACATAGATCTTAGGGTTTAGCAGCCCGTTACGTTTACGTGACGGGAATTTTATTTGGCGCGAGCCGCCCTTGTATTTTAAATAATTATATAGTATATCTAATCCAGAACATTGACTTTTTTAAATTAAAGAAAGGGGCATATATGTCGGATGAGACAAAAACACCGGACGAGATTAAAACCGTTGGCGACCTGCTTAAGGCGGCAGAAAACGACCCGGGACTGCTTGACCGGGCGCATCGCAAAGTATGGAAAGTGATTTCCTCGCCTATAAACGGAGAAAAGCCGGAAATCCTATCAGAACTTAAGGCCCCGCGTGAGAAAAATCTGTTTCATGATCAGCCGCCACAGTATATGCGTTTTCCTTTGTTCAAAAATGAACTTGTGGGTATTGATCCCTGTTTGGCGGAAACGGGCGAGTTCTTCAGACAAGCAGCGTCCGGCGGAGCCATGGAACGGAGAATACTCGAAATTACCGGCAAAACCGGAGTGGGTAAAACAACCTGGCTGAAACTCATCGCAGACAAAATGGAAGAAGAAAGCTTTTTTTACCTTGACGAGTGTCCGCACAACGAGCATCCGTTAAACGCCGTTCCGCGTGCACTGCGTAAAAAAATAAAACAGCCGCTGGATGATATTCAAAGGGTGCTATGCCATGAGAACATAGCTTCTCGCCTGTCTCGTTTTCGGGGACGGCTGTGTCGAAGATGCGAAGAACGTTTTCAAAAAGAATTTGGCGGAAAATGGGAAAATATGCCGGTAAAATCATCAGAATACCGCCTGGGGGCCGGCATCGGGATGCTGCAGATCGAAGGGAGGTTAACTGAACCGGAATTTGACAAGGAGGGCAGAGTCTCGAAGATTCCGGAGGATTGGTACCGCATAGTTGATTTGGCCAACGGTGGACTTTTATTGATTGACTTCCCCGCACAAAACTCGGAATTTTGCGGCAGGTTAAGCCGGATGGTCAGCGACGGCTGGTTCAAAGGCCGGGATCAAACCGACCTATGGCCAGACATAGCGGTTGTAAGCATCAGTAATAAAACGATCAGAGACGTATTTCCGAAAGAGGACGCGCTCATTGATCGAGTAATTTCTGTGACATTTCCGATGGTGATGGATCCGGTTGCGGAACTTAAGATTCAACGCAAAGAATCAATGAGTGAAGAGCGCAGTTTTCACTTTGTCCCATGGGTAGAGGAGGCCGCTTGTCAGGTAATAACCGCATCTCGCCTTGAGCCGGACAGCTATCCGTATAAGCTGAAGCTCGAAAGCCCCGAGGCGGCGCTTTTTTACGGTGGCGGCGCCCTGATTTCTGATGATAGAAAATTCCTCGTCAAACATAGTTTCCGGGAACTCTGTAATAAAAGGCCCAAAGACGGAACGCGCGGCCTGACTATGCGCCAAGGCGGTAATCTGATGGCGTTAGCCGGGCAACAGAACAACTGCGTAGGCATCAACCAATTTATCAGGACGGTTCGCGAAGCTAATTTTGAAAACATGGAAAGCGACTCCTTGGCACGGATAAAAAAGTGGGTCCCCATTGATAAGAATTCATCGGGAGAGTATGAGCACGCTCCGCTGGAGGATCGGTATCAAGAACGCGCCGTCGAAGATTTGGTACGCGGCCATGTCGGACCCTCCGCATTCATAGAGCGGCAAGAGAAGTATTTTAACGATTACGCGGTTCACATGAAAGCCCTTGTAAAAAAACAAAAGGTTGAAATCCGGAACGCCGAAGGCAAGATAGAACACATAGATCCCAACAAGGACTTCCTAGAAAAGATTGAGGAGCAAATCGGAGTGATTGGAGCAACTGTCGATGATTTCAGAAAATGTGTGGATTCTAACCTGCCGGGAGATCCACCATATGATTTTGATAGCCATCCGCCGCTCAAAGAAGCGGTGACCAAAAAAATCATAAGCGAATATTACGTTATAGTGAGGCGTGCGATATGTTGGAATTCACTGGATCCAGAGAAGGACAAGGCGGTTGACCCCAATAAAGCAAGACAAAACCTAGACAAAATCAGGGCTGAACTGCTAAAAGCGAGATACCAGCCCTGTTGCTGGGAAAATCTGCTAAGCTACGCTAGACGAATTTTCAAATAACGGCACCTGCTAAGGGTGTCTTTTTTTGTGGACTTTTTTTACCAGTTGTGGTACGAATACAAATACAGAAATTCGGCCTTTTACAATTAGGAGGATCACAGAATGGACACCATATTTCGTCCCTACCATCCTTCGTCCGGCCAGCGCAGTGACCGATCAGATTCGCGGAGTTAAAGAATACCGCTTTGTTTACGGCGAAAACGCGCCCGGCGTGGGACAAGGCGGGGACGGTGACCTGCAGCCCGGACAAACCATTGGCCAGGGGAAAAAAGGCGCCCAGGGCCAACAGGCCGGAGACCAGCCCGGCGTGGACTACTATGAGACCGAGGTAAATCTTGACGAGCTCATTGAGCTGATGTTTGAGGATCTGGAACTGCCAGATCTTGAACGCAAACAGTTGCGCCAAATAGAAACAGAACGACAGTTTAGACAGAAAGGGCACCGAAAAAAGGGAATTCGGGTGCGTCTGGATAAAAGAAAGACGGCGAGAGAGCGGATAAAACGCAAAAAGGCCAACCAGATAGCAGAAGAGGCAATTGAGGCGTATGACAAGGACGGCCAGCCGATTATACAAGAAGATAAGCTGCGTTTTCCTTTTCATGAAAAAGATCTTAGATATCACAAGGTTGTTACGGAAACGCGCCCCGAATCCAATGCCGTGGTGCTCTGCATCATGGACTCCTCCGGTTCCATGGATACGATGAAAAAATATCTGGCGCGCAGTTTCTTTTTCCTGCTATACCAATTTTTACGCACCCGCTATCAGAATGTTGAGATTGTGTTTATCGCCCATCACACCGAAGCCCGCGAAGTGACCGAAGAAGAATTTTTCCACAAAGGTGAGTCCGGCGGAACATTTATTTCGTCCGGATACAACAAGGCCCTGAAAATTATCAACGAACGATATCATCCGGCGTTGTGGAATGTTTATGCATTCCATTGTTCCGACGGCGACAATTTTGAATCCGACAATGCCTCTGCGCTGAAAGCGGCGCGGGAATTGGCCCAAATTTCCAACCTGTTCGGCTATGGCGAAATCAAACCCTTGGGCGCGGGATATTACGGCAGCAGCATGATCCAGTATTTCTCGCAGATTCAGGAGTCAAACTTCCTCACAGTGCAAATTCAGCGCAAAGAGGATATTTGGCCGTCGTTTAAGACATTTTTGAGTAAAGACCGTGCTAACAAAAATGAGGTGAACCCATGAACGCATGGAACATGGAAGATCTCCAGGACTGGAACCAACGTATTGTTGAGTTGGTGCAAAAATTCGGACTTGATCCTTATCCCCAGGAATTTGAAGTGTGCGATTATGAGGGCATGCTTTCCTACATGGTCTATTCCGGCATGCCATCCCACTACCCGCACTGGTCCTACGGCAAAGGATACGAAAAATTAAAAACCCTTTATGACTACGGTTTGAGCGGCCTGCCCTATGAGATGGTAATCAATTCCAATCCATCCATCGCCTATCTCATGCGCGATAACAGTTTAGCTTTGCAGATTCTCACCATCGCCCATGTGTACGCGCACAGCGATTTTTTCAAGAACAACTTCACCTTCAAAACCACTCACGCGGGATACACCATTGAGACCTTCAAGGCCCACGCCAACCGCGTGCGCCATTACATTGAAGATCCGAGCATCGGATTGGAAAAAGTTGAAGCAATACTTGATGCCGCCCATGCGCTTTCGCTCCAATGTAGGCGCAACCTGGCGATTAAGAAAGAAAGGCCCGAGGAAGAAAAAAAGCGGAAAATTGACGAAGCGAAACCCCCGCATGATCCTTTCGGCGCAATACACCGAAGATCCGAGCGTGTGGAGCCGGATCTAAAAAAAATTCCTTATCACCCCGATGAAGATATCTTGCTTTTTATCCGGGATCACAATCCGCATCTGGCCGAATGGGAAAAAGACCTGTTGACGATCGTGCACGAACAGGCACAATACTTCATTCCCCAGATCGAAACCAAGATCATGAACGAGGGCTGGGCAAGCTTTTGGCACAAGCGCATTTTTGAAGCATTGGATCCGCCGCAGAGACTGCGCCTGGAATTCATCGTGCGCCACACCCAAGTTATTTGCCCAACTCCCTACGGACTCAACCCCTATCACGTTGGCATGAAGATCTGGGAAGACATTGAAAAGCGCTGGGATAAAGGCCGTTTCGGTCCGAAATATGAGTTATGCCCGGCCAACGAGCGAGATGATTGGGACACAAAAACAATGAAAGGCATGGATAAGATCTTTATGGTTCGCGAAGTTGAGCGGGACTCGTCTTTTCTTCGCCGATTCCTAACGTGGGTACCGGCACTATTCCGGTGATCAAAGTCGAGAACGCGGATTATAACAGCAATCGGACGCTATTTTTGAAACACGCGCACGACGGTCGCGACCTCCAGTTGGAGTACGCCGAGAATACGTTGAAATACGTCCAACGGTTGTGGGGACACGAAGTTGTCCTTGAAACTACAGTCAACGAAAAACCGGCGCTTCTTTGCTTCGCCGGCAACAGATTAACAGTCAAGCCCATTGAATAGGAATGGGCTTTTTATTTTTAAAACAAAGGGGTAAGATGTATGTAATTCCAGAAGGAGTGCGACTATGAAGCTGGTAATTGATACTATCACCACGCCGCCCGAACTTTTTCGGGAGCTCCTTGACAAGATTTGGGAGATTCAGAATCTTCCTAAGACCAACGATTATCTCGTGGTTGAGGGTTATCTTATTGACGTTCTCATGGAGTTTTTTTACAAAGAGAAAGGCGACCTGAACGAATATCACCTCAATACAATTCTTTATTTGCTTCTCCCGCAAAACGGACGGGAGGCGAATTTAAGAATAAAATATATCGGAGATACAGCACTTTTGGTCTCCGGCGTATTTACCGCTCAAAAGCTGATCTCCCATAGAATTTTAGGTACGGAATACTATATTCGGACCGCCGCAACCGCATATCAGAAGCTGTATGAACGGATAATTAAAGAGGTGGGCGAGGCCGTTGTTTTTAATACCCTTGCCTCGGATATACAAAAATTTGTTCAGGTCCTTTCGTATGTGCTCGTGGAGGGAAATATTGGTATGGAACTTGATGTGGTCGCCGCCGTATGGAAGCGTTATGTGAATACGGGCGATCAAAAAAAATTACAATGGCTCCGCGAACAAGGAATCTATATACCGGAAAAAGATATTCTACAATAGAAATCGCGTACTACGCGATTTTTTATTTTAATTAGGCAAATTGGTCGATAAAACAGCTTACACGAACTTGACTGGGATTGACAAAACTTTCTATTCCTATACACTAAAACAATGCCAATTACACGATCAGCAAAAAAGGCCCTGCGCCAATCCGTACGGCGGCGCAAGCAAAACCTCCAAAAAAAGGAGGCATATAAACACGTGGTTCGCGATATCCGGCGAGCAATAACGGCCGACAAATTTGCCGATGCCCAAAAACTTCTTCCCGCGCTTTACAAGGCGCTGGATAAAGCCGCCAAAACCAATGCCATCAAAAAAAATAAAGCCAGTCGTTTAAAATCGCGGCTTGCTAAATTTATTTCCGGCGCGGCGAAATCAAAATCAGAAACCCCGATTAGAAAGAAACAAACTTAGTGGCTCTATCTATTCGGGGTTTTAAACAAAATAAGCATTTTGCAAAAAAGATATCGGGTGTTTCTTTCTAACGGGACGAAAATAGTATGTGAACAAGTGACTCTTTCGGCCTAGATAGGCCGATTTTTATTTTAAAATCCTCTTCGAAAAACCTTTTTACGCCCTGTTCCAAATTTTTCGTAGGAATTGTCCGTGTTATAACCGCGGATTTTTTCACAACATACGGATGCGGCGCTATGGATTTAGGTATGGCTTTTTTTTGCTCTTCACATGATTTCACGAGATATAAATTGCGCGCCCGACCGGATAAATAGGAAAACGTATTAAACTCATCCTGGCCGCCGTCTAATAAGTCGAAAAGTGCGGGAAGCGCTTTCGCGCGCGAAGTAAAAAACACATCTCCAAGATGAAAAATAGTGGGCGGCTCTACGGAGAATGAGATATTTCTTTGCGTATTGCGGCCATTAAGCAGCGCCATTTTATCAAGTTCGTTCGCAATACGCCATAAATCTGCGCCCCAAGACGCGAGACGCAAAAAGTCATCCGGCTTTAACGCCACCCCCCGCGTTCGCGCTTCTTCTTCCAGCCATTTTTTAAGCTCGCGCGGCGCCAGAAGACGAAATTCCTGCGACTTTGCACCCGCATCTTGAACCCCGTTACTCCTCGCCTCAAGAGACGAGACTTCTCCCAAAGAAGCTGATATGTGACTTTCGGTTGTCAGTCCTCTCCAGCCCAAAGGTCTAGGTTTTGGGGGAGTAACGGGGTGAATTTCTTTTAAACGCCCGCTACCAGCATTATCCAAGGCGCCATCCCATAAAATCAAAATTGTGTCTAGAGCATGTCTGGCGGCCGCTACCGCTGATTTAATCTGCGGAAATGATTCGGCGGCAGCAAATGCGTATTCAATCACCACAAGTTTTTTGGATTCAAAAAGCGAGCCCGATTCCAGCACACACTTTATATCCTCCGCCCTATTCTCCGTGAGATCAAAACGGTGAAAATTAAAATTGTTTCCGGCTTTTTCCCGGTATTGGGCGATTATCTCGTTCAATTTTTTCCGGCTCCGGTAGGTATCGGGGCCGTATAAGATATAAATCATACAAGTATCAAGTATTAAGTATCAAGTATTAAGAATCAAGTATTAAGGACTGAACGGATTTTCCTTAATACTTAATACTGTATACTTAATACTATTTCTGGTGTTTCGGACAAAAGTGCGTTGCTCTCTGCCCCACGACTATGCGTTTAATAATCGCGCCGTCACGAGAACATTTCTCTCCTGTTCTTTGATAAACCTTACGAACCGCATAATATCCTCCCTCGGAATCGTCCGGTTTGCGGTAATTGCGCATGGTTGTCCCTTCTTTATTTATAGCATTCTTAAGAACGCGCCGACAGGCCCTATAAAGCCGGCTCAATTCAGCGGATGAAAGATCGCGTCCTCTGCGCAGGGATCGGATCCCTGCGAACCACAAGACCTCATCCGCATAAATATTACCAATGCCCGAAATTATATTTTGATTTAATAAGAGAGATTTTATGATACCATTCTTTTTTCGTAAACGGTTCCGAAATTCGGCTAAAGAAATTTTTAAAGGATCGGGGCCCACTAAATCCTGCGGATTTGCCGCCAGCCGCACGCGCCCGAATTTACGAACATCGTTAAAAATCAGCCGCACGCCTCCGCTTAGATCAATCCGCATGCGATCGTGCGGACTTTTCCTGTCCGGATTTAATAAAATCTGTCCGGTCATCATTAAATGGATCAAAAGGTTGTTGCCGGAAGACAACACGAATGCAATATTTTTGCCAAAACGTTCAACGCTTTTAATTTTTTTCCCGATAACGGCGTGCCTCGTATATTCGTAAATTCGTTTCGGATTAGTTATTTGTTGACGCTGGCTTCCCCGAAAAATCCGCGGCGTATCGGATTCCATACTTAAAATCCTCCGCCCGCAAATCCGCGGCCGGAGGTAACGCACAATGGTTTCTACTTCAGGGAGTTCCGGCATATAAATTTATAATCCCTGCCAGAAGACCATGGGCTTGCCCATGGTTGAATGGCAGCCCGAAGCGAAGCGGAGGGGATTATATAGACCCAGTAATTTTGCAAAGC
>Ga0075966_147_pt1 | contig 8075 bp, 7 predicted proteins | sample RifGroA2_FD_67992 | JGI IMG/M metagenome (GOLD analysis project Ga0075966, IMG submission 67992) | Parcubacteria bacterium GW2011_GWA2_45_30
CGGGTGGGCGACTAATTCGATTCATATTGGTCGAGGATTGGATACATCTTATTATGCAAATGCGGCCATCGACGACGTCCGCATCTACAACCGCGCGCTGACGGCTGACGAAATCAAACGGCTCTATCGCATCGGCGCGACGCTGAAGATTAACACTTCAATCAATAATGATTCGCTCACGAACGGATTAGTCGGTTATTGGTCTATGAATGCCCCGGATATTGCTCAAGGCGGAGCGACTACAACTGTTTACGACCGCTCGGGTAATGCAAAAAATGGCACCGCGCTCGGACAGGATATTTCAGCGCAAGGCCTCGTCGGTTGGTGGAAATTGGATGAGGGGACGGGAACAAGTGCGGCGGATTCGTCGGGGCAGGGAAACCCGGGGACTCTTACTCTTGGACCGACTTGGATAACAGGTAAAATCGGATCTTATGCCGCAAATTTTGACGGGGTGGATGATTATGTAAATATTAACCCCGGGCCAATTCCACAGGTAAATCCGGCTCCAATCACAGTGTCAATGTGGGTTAATGTCGTAAGCACGTCTGTAAGAAGAGGTTTTTTCCAAATAAACAGCGATGGGACCACTAATGCCGTGATGCTTCTTGAACAAAACTCAGACAATACATGGCGTATTTATATACTAGATGTTTACAGGGCTGGTGGAACGGTAACGACTGGATGGCATCATGTTGTGGGAATTTTAGGGGGTAATTTATCGACATCTGTCGTGAAATTATATGTAGATAATATTTTGATAGTGAATAGTACTCCAACTAATAACGCCCCTGAAAATAGCCCAGTTGTAGTTATTGGTGATCATGAATTTGCAGATTCTTTCAACGGCCTCATCGACGACGTCCGCGTTTACAACAGGGTGCTCTCCGCCGCCGAAATCGCCCAACTTTACTCATACGGCCTTCCGAGGTTTGTCCCCACGGCGGGCAGGCTCGGCCAGGGGATTGATTCCACCCAGTCATACGTCAATCCCGGCAATGTCAGCTCATCCGTGAACAGCTTCTCTTTGTGGATGAAAACCGCCTCCTCCTCTCCCACAGTCAATCTGCTTGACTTAAACGCGGGGCAAAGCATTAAAATCGTAGGAGGCACTGTTACGGCAAGCGGCCTCACGAGCCCCTCCATCTTTGTTGACGGAGTTTCAGGATCAACAGTAAACGCGGGTTGGCATCATATCGCCGTTACCACCGGAACCGCGGTCAACGCGAGCGCGGTGAACCTCGGGCTTAACGCGACCACCACCGCTCCGCTTGATGGCGTCTTGGACGATGTGCGTTTTTACAATAGAGTAATCAACAATGACGAAATCAAGCGGCTCTACCGCATCGGGGCGACGCTGAAGATTAACACCGATGTTTCGCGCGACAATCCGGATTTAGAACGCGGCCTTGTCGGGCTTTGGTCTTTTGACGGCAAAGATATGGCTGGCGTCACCGCCTATGACCGCTCGGGCAATTCCAACAATGGCACTCTCACCAACGGCCCCGTCCGCGCCATCGGCAAAATCGGCCAGGGATTGAGTTTTGATGGGAGTGATGATTATATTTCCATTTCAAATTTTTGCCCCAGTATTTCCAATACAGCAGGAACTATTTCAGCATGGGTTAAACCGGATGTGGATAATCAAGCAACAGATAATAATGATTACATATTTAATTGTCAGGCTGGTCATCAGCCATCACTCTTTATTCTAGGAGGTTCAATTCCAGATTACGAGTTTAGAAGATTTACAGCTCGAACTGTAGCCACAACTAGACCTAGAGCTAATGTCTGGGTGCACCTTATTGCTACTTGGAATACCTCAATACAAACTATATATGTCAATGGCGTCCAAGAAGATTCAGACGCAACTGTTTCAACGACTCAGTCTGGAGCTGGGTATATAGGAATATTTGGGGGTACAACTGGTTCTTGGGACGGCCTCATCGACGACGTCCGCGTGTACAACCGCGCGCTAAGCGCTAGCGAAATACAACGTTTATATAACTTAGGCAGGTGAGCGTGGCGTGGAGGCAGGGGAATCCATTTGTATTTTAATGTAGGGTTTGGTATAATATAAATATGAAGAAAATAATGCAATTTTCTATATCTAAAAGCGATGATTATTATGTTGCGGAGGCAGTTGATTTTCCTATTGTTACCCAAGCGAAAACATTCGAGGAGTTAATTTCTAATATCAAAGAGGCCGTAGAAGTGTATCTCTATGATGATAGCGCCGAAGAATTGGGTGTGGTGAAAGACCCTTCTTTGTTCATCAATTTTGAGATACCGGCTTATGCCCAATAAACTTCGTGATTTATCAGGCAACGAGATTATAGCTTTGTTCCAAAAATTTGGCTTTAAGGTTTCTTATTCAAAAGGAAGCCATTTTAAGTTAGTTAGAATTGTTAGCGGCGAAAAACAAGTACTGGTCGTGCCGCGCCACAACTCGGTTGCCAAAGGAACCACTAAATCTATTTATCGCAAAGCCCTTCCATACATAGGCGAAGATCAATTGAAACCACTATTTTATACAGGATAACGGCTCCATCGATTTACCCCGCACCGAACTTGTTCCGGTGCCGGGACGACGGCCGCATAACCACGCGCTTTCGGGGGATTTACCCCGTGAAATCTCGCAAATTTTTCAAAACCATGAAATTTTATTACACCTACATCCTCAGAAGCAAGAAAGATAAAACAAATCGTATTTCACAGGGTGAATCAAACGCCTCTACAACCTCGGCCGCTAATTGCTCACTAAACTTTTGGACATCCGATGTCCAAAAGTTTAAGAAAAGATTGCATGATTTGGGGAGGTAGTGAATTTGCAATTTTTATTAGATATACTATACTGTGTTTATGAAACGAATCATACAATTTCATATTTCTAAGGGCGATAAATACTATGTGGCAGAAGGTGTTGATTTGCCGGTAGTTACGCAGGGCATAACTTTGGATGAATTGGTTGCGAATATTAAAGAAGCGACAGAACTTCATTTATCTGGAGAAAATCTGACCGAACTTGATTTGGCAAAAGAACCGTCTTTGCTTGCAAACATTGAACTTTCGCTAAACTATGCCTAAACTGAAAGTGTTGTCTGGGCAGGATGTCATCCGAATTTTTAAGGAATTCGGATTTTTTGCGGTAGATCAAAAAGACAGTCATATTAAACTGCGGCGGATAATGGCAAACGGCGTCAAGCAAACTATTACCGTCCCAAACCATGATGAAATTGATCAAGGGACGCTCGGCGCAATATACCGCCAGACGCTACGTTATATTCCCGAAAGCGAGCTTGAAAAATATTTTTATACAAAGTAACGGATGGCCTCAAATCTTCGGACATCCGATGTCCCAAAGTTATTCCAGTAGACAGCTTTTTATTTCACTCTCCTCCAAATCGATTTCTTTTAACCATTCTAAAATTCTATCTCTATAGCCGTTTTCGCCGCCAAAATATTCCGAAAGCAACTTTCTATTTGTAACCGATGGGAAGTTATTTTTCCCAAGATAATCAAGATGGCTCGACCATCTATATGATTCCAGATATTCAAAAACCTTTTTATAATTATTGATCTTTCTTTTCCGCCATTCCGGAAACTTAAGATCCAATGGATTTAGATGGATGTAGTAGGGGATATAGATAAAATGAGCATCTCTTTCAATGGCTACGCACTTATACTTGCCCTGAAATAAAGCGCCGCTCCTATCGTATTTTTCATTAAAATATTTTGCGTAACCCATATTCAGTTTTTTCATAAACAAAGAGACCGCGCTGTCTTGCCGCGGCACAACCAAGAGATGATAATGGTTAGGCATTAAGACGAACGCAAGGATGTCCACCAATATTTTTCTTGGCTCTCTCTCAACCCTAACTTTTGGACGTCCGATGTCCAAAGTATTGGTAAAGGTATATAGTACATCGGCAACAGGATTGGCATCGTTGAACTCGAACAGGTCATGGATAAAACGCAAATGATCCTCTTTATCTAAAAATATTTTACGTTTATCTACGCCCCTGTTTAGAAGATGATAAATTTTGCCGCTTACTGTTTTTGGATTCATAGATCCAGCTTAAATCTTTGGACATCGGATGTCCATAAGTTAATTCTACGGCTAGACCGACGACGGCTGCATAACCGCGTGCTTTCGGGGGATTTACCCCGTGAAATCTCGCAAATTTTTCAAAACCATGAAATTTTATTACACCTACATCCTCAGAAGCAAGAAAGATAAAAAGCTATGAATCAAACGCCTCTACAACCTCGGCCGCTAATTGTTCACTAAACTTTGGGACATCCGATGTCCCAAAGTTTGAGGAAAGATTATATAATTTGGGACGCTAGTTTGAAAATTTGTTAAAATGAATAGGGCTATGTTTAAAAAAGAAAACAACTTTGCTTTTATAGATGGACAAAATTTATATTTAGCCATTTTAGAGTTGGGGTGGAAGTTGGATTATAAGCGATTTAGGATTTACCTTAAAGAAAAATACGGAGTCGCAAAAGCATATATGTTCATGGGTTTTTTACCAGCCAACCAAGAGCTTTATAAATTTCTACAGAGTGCTGGATTTATTCTTGTTTTCAAACCGATCTTGGAGGATAAAAATAACAAAGTGAAAGGCAATTGTGATGCCGAGCTTGTTTTGCAGGCGATGATTGATATCAAGGAATACGATGGCGCGATTATCGTAACTGGCGATGGAGATTTTTATTGTCTAGTTAAGTATTTAGAATCTATTGGAAAATTTGGCAGGGTGCTCGCGCCGTCTCCTAAAAATTGTTCTTCGCTTTTGGAAAAGGTAGCCGGTAAAAAGATCGCATTTGTAAGCGATCTAAGGCAAAAACTTGAGTACAAAAAGAAAGAAACCCCGTAAGGACAAAACCTTACAGGGGGGCTTTCATAGTGACTACATTTTCATGTTAGCAAATGCAATAAATAAGTCAATAGCGGTATCCACAGGTCTCACCCCGTTAAAGATCACGCCTTTAACGGGGCAAGCTGCACATTAAGCGCAGACGAAATCAAGCGACTCTACAGCCTCGGCCGCTAAACTTTGGGACATCCGATGTCCAAAAGTTATACCCGTTTAGAATTTTAAAATTTGATATTATTTCGGATTTCGGATTTTAAGCGAATGGTCTCATCGACGACGTAAGAATATATAATTGTATATTATCTGCAGATAAGATATGCAGGTTATACAATATTGGGAGGTGAGACTTGTAGAAATCGTTTGAAATTGCTAGATTTGAGAAACTATGTTTTCTGATTGCGTAAAATTGGTTAAGGAGTGGTGCGGACTGAAAAGTAATTTATGTGGAAAAGAAAGTAAAGTAATTTTTAAGCAGGGCGATATTTGGTGGGCGAGTCTCGGAATGAATTTAGGAGAGGAAATGTTTGGAAAAGGAGAAAAATTTCGGCGTCCAGTTTTGGTGTTCCGCAAATTTACCGGAAATTCATTTCTTGCATTGCCAATTACCAAGCAAGAGAAAAAGGGCAGTTGGTACGTCGAAATTACTATCCACAAAGAGAGGCGGTGGGTTATGTTAAATCAAGCGAGAATCCTAGATAAAAAACGGCTCACCAATAGAATTGGTGAGCTGGACGACGCCGATTTTCATAAAGTGAAAACAGAATTTTTGAAGTTCTATGGCTCTTAAAAAATCGTCACCCCGCCTTTTGAGCGGGGATCAGTGGGAAAATCCCAAATTGTATTTTAAGTATATCAAGCTAATATATCCTGTCAAGCGCAGTTAGCGCCAAATAGGGTCAGACCCTACTATGATAGAATATTCTAAAGATGTGGATACTGGGATTTGATGATTTAATCACTTACATACTATAATAGTAAGGTATTTGTTAGGTAGATTGGCTCATATTTATGCGATAATCAGGCCTGTCAAATGCTTAATATATATTTTATGGATACTATCACAAATCGTTTTGAGTGGGGGTCGCGGATGCTGTTATATGTTTTGGCAGCTTTTCTGCCCCTGGCGGTTTTGCCGTTGTCTTTGAGGGTTGATTTCGGTCGCGAGATTATTTTTTCAACCTTGGTGATTGCGGCGGCGGTTTTATGGCTTCTTTCCATATTGACTGTGGGGGAAGTCAGAATCCGCCATTCGCCGGTTTGTTGGGCGGCACTCGCCCTGCTTTTGGTTTTTGGAGCCGCGACCATATTTTCCAAGTCGCCCTTCGTGTCGTTTTTGATTTCGGACGTAGCCGCGGAAAGTTTAGTAACGCTTATGGCCGCAGCGCTTCTGATGTTGCTTACATCCAGCGTTTTCCGTTCGCGGGAAGAAGCCGGTATGCTGATTTTTATCCTGATTTTTGCCGGGGCCTTGTCTGCGCTTTTTACCCTAATTCAGATTTGGACCGGTTTTACTCCGTACCGCTGGCTGGTAAATTCCGCGACCAGTATTGATTTTAATGTGGTCGGAACTATAAACGGCCTGGCGCTTTTCTATATCGCGCTTTTCATGATGACGCTGGGCGTGCTTTATTCCACGTTCGCTGATAACTGGAAAGAGTGGGTTCGCTACGCGCTTTGGGCGGCGCTGGCGTTTTTTGCGCTAAATATAATATTTATTAATTTTCGCATCGGCTGGGGGGTGATGCTCGCGTCCGCCATCGTGGCTTTCGGTTTCGTGTTTATGAATGTGCGCCTGGGCGGAAGAAAATTGGATTGGCGCTACGCATTTGCGATTTTTTTGATCGTTGTTTCGGTGGTAATGCTTATTGTGCAAACACCCTTGGTGCAGTTGGCTTTTCCGGCGGAAGTTTCTCCGACGATGGGCTCAACTTTTAAAGTGGCGCAAGCGGTTTGGGGCGAGGGCACGAAATCGCTTTTGCTTGGATCGGGTCCGGGGACTTTCGGGCTGGATTGGAATTTTTACAAAGATCCGTCTATTAATCAGAACATTTTCTGGGGGCTTCGTTTTAACCAGGGATTTTCCTGGGCATCCACGGTTTTGGCTACGGCCGGTATTTTGGGATTTTTGGCGATGCTCGTGTTTCTTTTAAGCGCGGCGGCGGTTTATTTGCGGGCGGAGCTGACTGCCACCGAGGAGGAAAGGCCATTTTCTTTAGGCGCATTTTTGGGTTTTGTCGCGTTGCTCGCGTCTGTTTTTGTCTATCCGGCGAACTTTACCCTGACTTTTGGGCTTTTTCTTCTGGCCGGGATTTTGGCAGTATTTTTGGGGCGCGAGAGCTCCGTACCGGGGTTCATGCGTGCGGATGATAGTGCGGAGTCCGGCACGGATAGCGCCGTAGAGCGCCGCGGCTTTTGGGATGTTAAGGAATATTTGGTGCGCTTGGAAAGCCCGTGGCTGGTATTTGTTTCTTCACTTTTGGTTATTGTTTTCTTGTCGCTGGGCGTTGCGGCGCTTTATGCGGAGGTGATCCGGGTGCGCTCCGCGCTCGCGCGCGAACGCGGAGTTGCTGCGTTAAATTCGGGAAATACGGACAACTCAATCTCCGAATTTGAACAGGCGGTTTTAACCGATCAGAGAAATTTTCGCAATTACCAGGCGCTTTTGCAGGCGCGCACCGAAAAATTGAAAACTTTGATTCAACGCGCAGCCGGAGGAGAAAACGTCCAGCAGGATTTTCAAGCGCAGTTGGCGTTGGCTATTCAAAACGCCCAGCGCGCCACGGAATTGAACCCGCGGGAGCCGTTGGCGTGGCGGGCGCGCGCGGCGTTTTATGAGGTAATGATTCCATTTATCCCGGGGTCCGAGCGCTTGGCTTTTGAAGGATATCAGCGCGCGTCCGAATTGGATCCCATAAATCCGTCAATTTATACGGATTGGGGAAGGGCGGGTTTGGTTTATGCGGACCGGCTGCTGCTTTTGGCCAATCAGTCCTCGGGCGAGGCGCGGGAAAATTTGGTTAAATCGCGCGTATCCATATTGCAGGAAATTGAAAAAGTGCTGGAGAAGGCGGTATTGGTCAAGCAGAATTTTGCCACGGCCCACTTTTTGGCGGCGCAGACCGCCATTCGTCTGGGTAATCTGCAGTCAGCGATTCGCGCCACGGAAAATGCCAAAGCCACCGCGCCCTTTGA
>Ga0075966_130_pt1 | contig 6808 bp, 6 predicted proteins | sample RifGroA2_FD_67992 | JGI IMG/M metagenome (GOLD analysis project Ga0075966, IMG submission 67992) | Parcubacteria bacterium GW2011_GWA2_45_30
AGGGGATTATATAGACCCAGTAATTTTGCAAAGCATATACGCATTTTGCAAAATTACTGGAAGGTACGGAGTACCACGGGCTTGCCCGTGGGTCTCTATTTGACAGACGTGAAAAATAGATGTATGAAATCTGTATTAAGAGGGTGGTCTTTAAAAAAAAGATATTGAAGGAGGCCCAAAATGGCCGATAAAACAGTATGTGTTGTCTCGGCAGAAGCAATGATTCCGGAGTTAGGGCCATTTGCCTGCGGCGCCAACCAAAGAGGCGGTCTTGGCGACCTGTTCGGCCACATGCTGGAAGGTTTCATAAAAAAGGGTATCCACGTAATTCCCATAACTTATTTTTATCCGCGCGATTGGCAAACAGGTGAGATGGTTGACTACAACAACACACCTGCACGCTGTCACTACGGCCTGGATGTTGATATCTATTGGCAAAGAAGAAGCGTTCCGATATTTACCATTGATCGGGCTGGCGCTAGAGTATATGGCATCAATGATCCCGAAGCCGGCATTATTTATCCAGATCTTCCGAAAAAAATACGCCAAGCCGCATTCTTTGGAAGAGCGGTGCATGCACTCCTTAAAAAACTTAATGAGAGACCAGAAATTGTATGGTGCCAAGAGTGGCCGACAATGCCGGTCATCCCGAATCTACGTGACGATCCATTTTTCAAGAATACAAAATATATCTTCACCCTTCATACCTCGGTGCATGACGCCCTCGATTCCATACCGAATGAATTGTACAACGATTTTGCGCTGGATGAAAAATATCGCTTTGCCTTTTTGCGAGATGGAGTTCTGGATCCAACCCTTGCCGGAGTGCGATTGGCCGATCTCGTGACAGGCGTTAGCGAAGAGCACGGCGGCGAGGTTCGCAAAATGTATCCAGAATACGCTGCAAACATAACTGGCCTTAGAAACGGAACCAGTCGCAGTTCACTACTTTCACCGCGAATCAAGGCGCTTCAGCACACTAACCCATATTCTTTATGGACAGCGCATCTCGGAGATCGAGCAGAACTCCATGAAGAAGTCCGCAAAGAAACGGGTATTTTGATGGATCCTGAACGTCCGGACATCGTACTATTCCGACGAGAAGCTGATTATAAAAACCGGCGCCCCATGTTTGAACCAAATATCCATGCCATCTGCGCTCCGCGCGGAAAACCGCTTAATGACGGCAGAAAAGGACTTGGCGCAAATGTGATATTTGGAGGTGTGGCTCATGAAAACTATAAAGCTGGCCAAGAGAATATGGAACTTTACCGTCAATGGATGCAAGACCAGAATTTGAAAGGAAAATTTGTTTATCTTCCGTTCTACAGCGCAGCGTGGCGAACCCTGACAGTAAGGGGATGCGACATTCATGTTGAGTGCCCGCAACCCCGATGCGAGGCTTGCGGCACCAGCTGGATGCTTGCCCAACTAAATGGCATATTGAATCTCGCCACCTTGGGCGGAGGGCATAAAGGACATAGCAAACTGGCTGATCCGCAAACCGGCGAAGGCGATACGCTTTTTATAGAGCCGTACAACCCGGAAACATTATATCTGCAACTAGATAAAGCGTGCGGATGGTTCTATGATTGGACATTGAACCAAAACGACTGGTGGCCGCGACTCAAAATGAATAACTATCTCCGTGGCGAAGAAGTGGACATTACTCACATGATTGAAAAATACGATGAACTCTGCTTTAAACCGCTTCTCGCTCAAGTAAATAAAGCGGCTTAATAACCGCTTATTTTTTATTTCTCCAATGAGCATCCTGCCTGACTAAAAGTTCAGCCGCTTTTTCAGGATGAGCCATTATTTCCTCAACCGCTTTCTCCATGCGCATGGACTGACTGCCTTTAACCAAAATCAAGTCACCCTCCCTAATCAAAGGATCAAGCGCCTGACCGGCGGATTCGGAATTATCAAACAGTAAAACTTTTTCATGCCCCATACCGCACATTCGTGCATCCTCGGCGATAAATTTAGCGCGCGGACCAATACAAAAAAGCAAATCAACGAATTTAGCCGCCTGGTCCCCCACTGCGCGGTGCGCTTGCTCGGAGTATATCCCGATTTCCAGCATATCACCCAAGACCGCGATCTTTCGTTCACCCGGCAGAGCGTTTAGCGTATCCAAGGCGAGTCGCATGGATTCGGGAGCGGCGTTATAGGTATCATCAAGAATTAATGAACTCTTTATTCCCTTAAGCAAACGCAGACGTCCGGGCGGCGGATTAAATTGCGCCAGTGCCTCGGAAATCTCAACTAAATTTAGTCCCAGCGCAATTCCTGCGGCAGCGGCGGCCGCAGCCGCATATACTTGCGGCGTACCGAAAGTATCATGCAGCCGCACCGGAACCACATTTCCTTTATGTTCAATCTTGAACGATATGCCGTTTGGTACATTATTTCCATTCTCATCTTTCTTGCTTCTTAATTCTTGATTCATAATTTTTACGTCCGCATGCTCTTCCGTGCCAAAGGCAATGACTCGCGCTTTGGTTTTATCTTTCATGCCATACACCGCAAAATCATCATGGCTCAAAATTGTGGTTCCGTCGCCTGGAAGCGCTCGAACCAATTTTGCTTTTTCCGCAATCAGCTCTTGCGGATCCTTAAAAAACTCCACATGCACCGGAATATCGCCGATGGCAGTTACAATCGCAATATGCGGTTTGGCAATGGAAAGAAGGTAATCCATATCGCCCGGTCTATCAATGCCATATTCGAGCACGAGTATTTCTGGATAGGGTTGATTTCTAAATATCATGCGAATTAATGTGCGAATCAATACGAATATCCATGCGAATACGTTGCGACCGTGATGAGAGATACCGAGTGTAGCAAGTGGAAATCCGATTTCATTATTATAGTTCTTTTCGGCCTGCCGCACGCGGTATTTTTTGGAAAGCACCGCAAAAACCGCCTCCCGCGTAGAGGTCTTTCCTACCGATCCGGTAATGCCAATAATTATCGGCTTATATCGCCGAATCGTCTCCCTCGCCAATGTTGCCAGAATTTTTTGCAGAATTGACTTCATAATTTCTTTATGCTATATACAATATCCCACAGTAGAATCGGCGTAAGCTTTTTCAACGATAAATTAATTTTCCCTAATTACCACGGCAACTAACTACAGCGTCTCCGACACTGATTTTTTATACACCGCAGGTGGATACATTAAAAGAAATAATTTAATTCAGGGATCGCGGATCCCTGTAGTCAATATTCATCTGGAGGCACCTGGTAATAATTCAAAATGTATTCCGCTAAATCATGAAACGCTGGCGTCAGGGTATTGGCTGCAAAACGGTTGCCCGTAGGCGCGTTTAACTGCAAAAAAACGAGAAATCTAGGGTTAAACGCCGGCGCATACCCCACAAAAGAATGAATAACTTGATCAGAGTATCCCCGGCCGTCCTTGCGTGGAATCTGGGCAGTGCCGGTTTTCCCGGCCACAAAATATCCCTTGACTCCGGCCCTATTTTCATACCCGACCCGCACTACGGAAATAAGCATTTTAGTTAAGGTCTCGGCAGTTTCTTTGGAAATTACTTGCCGCACTTCTTGCGGCTCTTTTTTTATCTCGTTCCCCGAATCATCCACAATTTTTTCAACCACATACGGCCTCATCAATTTCCCTTCATTGGCGATAGCGCCCACGGCCATTGCCATTTGCAAAGGCGTTACCGCAATCCCCTGCCCGAACGCAGCTGTTGCAAATTCAATTTCCCGTTCCGCGGAAAGATTGGAAAGATTCCCCGAAACCTCGCCCGGCAAATCCACGCCGGTTTTTTCGCCAAATCCGAACTTACGCAAATATTCCCACTGACGATCGCGACCCAATAGCCGCGCCACATGTACCGCCCCGGTATTTAACGATTTTTCCAGAACCTGGGTCATAGTTTGCGTTTTATATGATTTGCCGTCAAAATTTTTAATTGTATAACCTTTTATCTTGATTTCCCCTGGATCGTAATAAGTTGAATCAGCGCGAACCAATCCATCTTCTAGACCGCCGGCCATGGTAATTGGCTTCATAACCGATCCCAACTCATACATTGATTCTACCGTTGGATTTAAAAAAACAGAAAGGTCCTTTTCTTTGGAAAAAGCGCCGGGATCAAATTGGGGGGCAGCGGAAAGCGCCAGTATTCTTCCGGTTTCAGGATCAAGCACAATCGCGAATCCTTCGTTCGCGCCCCATTTTTCTTTGGAGGCCTTTAACACTGATTCAACTTTTTGCTGAATGTTATAGTCAATCGTCAAAAAAAGTTTTGCGCCTTCTTTCGGAGGACGGATAATCCTGCGCCCGAGCGCAACCCAAAAACCTGCCGCATCTTTCACCCCTTCCAAAATGCCTTTATTTCCTGCCAAGTCCTGTTCATAATATCGCTCCAGCCCGTATCGGCCTTCGGCTTCCGCCTGAATTTTACTCACAAAGCCCAAAAGATGCGCGGCCAGCGTTCCGTGAGGATAAGTGCGCACTTTTTCCTCCTCTACATATATTCCGGGGAAGCGGCGCGCCGTGATACGTTCGGCCGACTCACGACTAATATCTTTGGCAATCACCTCATAGTAATCGCCTTTTTTTTCGAGTTTAGCCAGAATTTCTTTCTCCGGAACAGATAACTCCGCACTAAGATTTACGGCAAGTTCACTGGGATTTTCAATATCTCCCGGAGAAGCGACGACTAGGCGAGAGGATCGGCTTAATGCCAAGGGTATTGCATTACCGGACTTGTCACGCGCAAAAATCGGTCCGCGTTCGGCCAAAAGTTCCACAACCTGCCTGTGCTGACGGGAAGCGGCTTTAATAAATTCTTTATGGTCAATAATTTGCAGTTGAAAAAGCCGGCCCAGAAGCGCTAACCCGGCTCCGAAAAAAAAGAGGAGGATCCAATTCATCCGCCTCTTTAAATTTGCGTCAAAATGTGGAGTACGCGGCATAAATATTATGGTATCTGTCCGGAAAATTGAGAGGCGACAAAACTTGATGGAACTATAAAATTCATGGCTGATACTTTCTCCATTGATTCTAATACAATTTTATGTTCGGATGCAAACGAGGAAAGCAGTGATTGAACTTCCAGTTCATTTTCTTCAAGTCCGAGTTTCGCCGCACTAAGATCCACGGAATTTTTTCTTATTTGAAACCCAAGATCAAATGTAGCGTAAAGCGCTACGGCATAAATTAACATGGAAATAATAATAAGTCCGACAAGAATTGATGAAAATATGCCCGTTCGTATTATTTCGTATATGGGCTTATGACGGAAAAAGCGTTCCTGGATAAAAGGAAAGGTTAAAATTTTTTGTTGTGCTAAAATTAAATAGGTCATAGCTTTTTCTCCACTACTCTTAACTTGGCTGACCGCGCGCGGGGGTTTTCCCTAATTTCTTCTAAAGACGCCTGAATTGGCTTTGGGGTTAAGATCCCAAGCGTACCTGTCTTTGATTCTTGTCTGAAAAATTCTTTAACGATCCTGTCTTCCAGCGAATGAAAAGAAATAATTGCGATCTTGCCTCCTGTTTTTATAATATCGCGCGCTATCGGCAGAACTTTCTCTAAATTTTCAAGTTCATGGTTTACTGCTATACGGAGCGCTTGGAAAGTTCTGGTTGCAAAATGAATCCGTCCATGGCGGTACTTGGGATGGACGCTTCGCGAAATAACCGTGACAAGTTCAGTTGTCGACTGAATCCTGGCCAGATGGCGGGCTCGTTCAATTCCCTCCGCAATTCGATTGGCAAAGCGTTCTTCTCCGTAGCGGCGAAGGATATCCTCAATTGCCGCGCCGTCCCAGGTATTAACGATTTTTTCCGCAGTAAGCTCATTTCAAATTATGTTTTCGTATAATATCTCTAAGATCTGCATAATTTCCGCACTCAAGTTTTATGTTAGTAATTCCTAATTCTTTATTCCTTATTCCTAATTCCTTTATAAGTTCGCAGTCCCAATCAATCCCAAACACCAATCCTTTTTCTCCCATCCTCTCGGCAATCGCCCTTGCATGTCCCCCACCGTTTATGGTGGCATCAATGTAAATTTCACCAGGTTGAGGATTAAATATTTTTAAAACCTCGTTCAGTAAAACCGGCTTATGCATATCTTTACGAAATACGAATTTTTGCGAATGTACGAATTAGTATATTCGTACTAATTCGTAATTCGTAATTCGTAAAGTTAATACAGTCCCAATTCGCCCAATTTCTCCGCTATCATATCCGCCTTCTTCTCAACTTCTTTTTTATAATTTTCCCAGCGTTCGGTATCCCAAATCTCAAGCCGATTTTGCACTCCCACTATGGTTACTTTCTGCGCAAGCCCGGCATATTCTTTCAAATAATCCGGAACAAGTATCCGTCCTAGCTGGTCAAGCTCAACTTCTACGGCCCCGGAACGCGTTAAAATCGCTTTCTCTCCTATTTCCTTGCGCAATTTAGCCGGCACCGCTAGGCGTTTCTTTGCGTCAATATTATGAAGATATTCACCAATGAGCATTTTGACTCGTTATAGCGGTTCGACAACATGATTTTGAAACACTGATCCTCGCTTATGCGGATTTCGTATATTGTAATTTCAGACACGCCTCGTCCCGTCCAGCGCGGGACTCGCTAAGGGTCGGACGCGAAATTTCGCTTTACCGCGTCTAACGCGGCTTCGCGAAAACCGAGCTTTCGCGTCCTCCCATTGTCTGAAATTACAATATATGAAACCGCAGTCACTCACTTGGGGGTTTTTGTTTCAAAATTATATTGCTTAAACCGCCTGTATACTCGCTTACAATCCTTTCTTATTGTA
>Ga0075966_135_pt1 | contig 6057 bp, 6 predicted proteins | sample RifGroA2_FD_67992 | JGI IMG/M metagenome (GOLD analysis project Ga0075966, IMG submission 67992) | Parcubacteria bacterium GW2011_GWA2_45_30
TATTGAAAACTGTCAAGCAAATGCGCCCACTCAAATTTTTTCCCTTTGCCTTTTAGGGCATTTCTTACGTCCCGCATTCTGTCGTCAGGAAGCGATTTTGTTTCAAATATCAGCCGGCCAATCAGGGTTGACTTGCCGTGATCTTTTTCGCCTAAAAGTACGATAGTAATCATAAATGTTTAACACTCGGTGTTGCACAATTACATATACCCCAACGCTCTTAAACGTTCCATAACCGCCCGCGCTTCTTTATCCTGTGCTCTTCCCATGCGCTCGGATAATCTTGTATTTCCCAATTCTTTTAATATGGCGGGTATTGTTTTTGCTTCGGATTTTATGGCCACCGTGCATTTTGTACATCCTAAACTCCTGAAGCGCTCGCCGTCTCGCGAAAAATAAAGCGGGTTTATTGGGACGTCGTTTTCATAAATATATTGCCAAACATCGATCTCCCGCCAGTGAAGTATGGGGTGGATGCGGTGATGGTCGGCTTCTTCGTCAACCGAGTGATGTCCCCATATTTCCAACGGCTGGTTCTTATAATCCCATTTCCATTTTTTATCTCTTGGCGAAAAAATTCTCTCTTTGGCGCGAATCCCATGCTCGTCTCTGCGAATTCCCATGATAAGGCCGTCAAATTTCTCTTTTTTTATTAGCTCTTTCAATGCTTCGGTTTTATTCGCGCCGCAGCAGGAAACCCCCGAAATTTTATCTTTTTTAATAATACTTTTTGCGGTCAAAACTTTCAGGCCCCATTTTTTCGCAAGTTCGTCGCGGAACGCGTAGGTCTCCGGAAAATCAATGCCATTGTCAATATGAATCACAGGGAAAGGAACGCGATTAAAAAACGCCTCGCGACAGAGTGCGAGCATAACTGTGGAATCTTTCCCTCCCGACCAAAGCACAGCCAAATTGTTTAATTTATCCTTCGCCTCGCGGAGGATCAAAACGGACTTTTCAATCAGATTATCCAGCATATCGCATATTTTATGGCGTTTTAGAGATTTACGCAACTGACGCACTGGAACAGAAACATGATTTAAGTTATCATGACGGCAATGACCGAAGAATTTTTGCAAAAAGTCAAAGAACTTATTAAATCGATTTTGGCCGCCAAGCCGGATTTTTACCGGAAGAAATTATCGTCTGCGGGGATTGACGAGGCGCAGCTTGAAACACTTAACGAATCTGATTGGAACTTGATTCCCATACTTACCAAACAGGAATTGGCTAATGCCCCCTACGCCTCCAGATGTTATGGAGAAAAACCCGGCCTCAATAAACTGATTTTTTCCGAAGAAGCGGATCAATACTTTTTAATCCACCGGACGCTGGAGGAAATTCGGCAAGAGCGATTGCCGTATGACGGGACCCGGCCCATGGCAATTTTTTCCAACGTGTATGAGGCGATTGAACGATGCCTTTATTTTTATGAACAAAATGTCCTTCCTTTAATCGGCGAATTTCATAACCCGGCGGTAATTTACGCCACGGCCCGCCAATATAAAGTTGACACGATTTTTATGGACCGCGCCGCGATCCGCGCGTTTCGCGAAAAACTGTTAGAAATCCTGCCCGCCTTAAAAAGCGTTACCGTGATTGATGATACGTTCTCCGCAGAGGACTTTGAATGGCCCGCGGACACGAAGCTTAGCTTCGTGTTAAGTATTCCGGAAATTGGAGGCGTTGCGTATGCGTGTCCGGAGTCCATCGCTAAAAAAGATCTTGTATTTCATCCGGCGGATAATGTGTATATTGAGCCCTCGGCGCTTTCCATAATCACCACCCCGCGTCTTAAGGCCTGCCCCATGCTTCGCTACCGCAGCCATCTTTATTTTGAAAAAACTCCTCCGCGCTGCGCATGTCAAAAAATATCATTCAAAATTTAATCCGCTTAACTTATACGGCGAGAACAACCTATGTTTCTCTCGAACGGGGTAAAACGAAAAAAAGAATGGTGGGAAACCGCCTTCAATAAGGATTATTTAACTGCTGATTCATATTTTGTAAGTAGGGCACGAACAAAACGCGAAATTTCTTTTTTGCTTAGACAGACGGAAAAAATTGGCCTCGCAAGAAATGCGAAGATTTTGGATTTGGCTTGCGGATACGGCGCGCACGCCATCGCTCTTGCCAAACACGGATTCCGTGTAACCGGAATTGACACCTCCGGATATTTTCTGAAAATTGCGCGGAAATCGTCCAAAAAGGAAAAACAAAAAGCGCAATTCAACCAAAAAGACATGCGCAATCTGTCATACCAAGAACGCTTTGACCTTATTATCAGCATGTATACTTCCTTCGGATATTTCTCGAATGAGCGCGATCATCAAAAAGTATTACGCGAGGTTTCCAGAGCGTTGAAACCCGGCGGCGCATTCATCCTTGATGTGAATAATATTGCGCGTGTGTTTATACAAACAGTCGGGCGCGGGATGCATGACACGAAAGATAATGACGGCGTATTCGTTGAAAAACAATTGGATCCGGCGACAATGCGCTGGTTTCTTGATTACTCGTGGAAAGAGCGCGGGGCGCAGAAGCGGAGCAAACTTAGCATACGCATATTTTCCCTGCCTGAATTGCGGCATCTTATGGAAGAAAACGGATTAAAAATCAAAAAGGTGTGGGGATATTATGACGGATCGCCATATCAATTCGATTCCCGCCGTTTAATTATTCTGGCGCGGAAAATATAGAGACCAGACTGTCCCAAAACTGTCCGTCAACACCGGGTGTTAAACGAAAAAATACCCGGTGTTTAGAGTTTTCAGACAGGCTATCGCTATCTTCTGGCAGGGATTATAAAACACCCCTAGGGGTGCTTAAAAATTTTCTGCGCGTTCTCATACGCTATAAGCTGCGCGGCTTTGGCGTCAAGCGCGCCCAAAATACGCCGCACGCGCCGAATGAGCCCGAAATAAATTTTAACGTCCCATCCGGGATGGCCAAACCTGGCATCGGTCCCCACTAGAAATCTCTCGGGAATTTCTGTAAACAACTGCGACCAATCCTCATACAGCTTCCCGCGCGAATTCACCGCCTTCTTTAAATTCTTCCGAGCCGAGTGGGCTTTTTGGTATTCCCAATCATAGCGTTCCCCGTCGGCATTGATTGCGACGACCGGATTCTTACATTTGCGCTCTTGACTTCCGCCCATTTCATTTTCCATCACTACATCCATCATCATGCCCGGATACTTTTTCAGAAGTTCCCGCGCCTTACGGGCAGTGGTCATACCAGTATGCGCCAAAATAATTTTTAAATCCGGGTTGTGGCGGTACATGAGTTCCAGACCGCCGAATATTTCCTTTTCATATGATCTTCCATCCTCGTCCACGGGTTCCGCATGCAAGGTTAGCCACATTTTTTGGGAAACAACAAGACGCACCATCTCAAGAAACGGCTCAAAAGAAGGAGGATACATAATTATATTTTGTCCGGGCCGCTTTTTAAAGTGATATAATCCAATTTCTCCCACCCCCGCATATTTACCGCAGGACATATCATCCGCAAGTCGTTTAAGAATTGCGTCCAGTCCGCGCCCCGTATACCCCTCATGATACGCTCGATGCATCCAATAAGTGAGGTAATTCGACCCGCAAAATTGGGCGACTATTCCGCGGCTTGCTTCCGCCAGCTCATTACGGAGGCGCACTCCCTCCTCATGCGTGCTCCAGCGTCCGTCATTTGGGGTCGGCATCACCACGGCAAACTCTATGCCGGAACGCCTTATCACCCCAAGAATTTCATCAATTCCGGGAGGAGAATGCTCGGGTCCTCGCCGCATCACATGTATATGTACATCGGCCATAGGTCCGGCGTAAATACTTTTAACTCCGACTTGCATTTTTTTATCCCCCGCCTTATTCTTAAAAGAGCTTCTTTTACACTAAAAAAATGGACGAAAAAGTCAAGGGAGAAGATTATGGATCGCAACTATCGCACAGTCCTTTATCTTATAGTTATTTTTTTATGGCTGTGGCTGCTTTTTTTGCAGTATTCAACGGCGGTACCTGCGGAAAAAAGGAAACTTCGCATCTACACAGGAAACGTAGAAGTTGCTGTTCCGCTCTTTGAGGCGTTTGAAAAGGCGTATCCCGACATCCAAATTGTTTATGACAGTCGTGCCAAGGGAAACGAAATGAGAAACATAATACGGTTTGAATTAACGCACCAAAAGCAGACTTTTGATATTCTGTTCCATAATCTCAACACGGATTTGAGAAATTTGATCACCGAATTCAAGGGAAACGGCTTGATCCCCTTTCAGCCCAAAAACGCCGCCGGGCATGCACTGGACGATCCGAAAAAATATTGGACTGCGATATTCAGCACAAGGTACGTTCTGGGCTACAATACCAAGCTAATAAAAGAGCCACCGCCAAATTTTGACGATTTAATAATGGGAAAATATGAGTTTATGCTCGATCCACAAGATTTTGGATGGTTTGAGGGGCTCACCCAATGCCTTGGTGAAGACGAAGCTAAATATTTTCTCCAAAAATTGGCTTCCCAAAAACCGCTCATGCGCAAAGGGCACACCCTGAAAGCCATGCTGGTCATAGCCGGAGAGGCGCCGACCGCAACTATGCTTGACACAACCGTGCTTGGTTTTCAAAAAAAAGGCGCACCTCTTGCCTGGAACCCTGATCTTCAGCCCCTTATTGCCCGAACAGCGGTTATGGCGCTGGCCAAAGGACCCAACGAGAAAGATGCTAAGCAATTCATTGAATTTACCCTTTCCACCTGGGGACAGGCGGTTATTGAAGCAACTGGCGCCATGCCCGTGCGTCTTTCGGAACAAAAGAAAAAGCAGTGGCAAAATACCTGCTTTCTTAAGCCCATGGATGTTTCGGCGGAAAAATGGAAAGCGCTCTATGATACATACCGGAGGATCTTTTCTATAAAATAATGTCCGAATAATCCCAAATAATCCCAAGGATCCCCCCGGCTTCATACCAAAAATCTCCCGCCAAGCGGGAGATTTTATAATCCCTGCCAGAGGACCATGGGCTTGCCCAGGGTTGAATGGCAGCCCGAAGCGAAGCGGAGGGGATTATATAGACCCAGTAATTTTGCAAAGCGCGCGCTTTTTTTAGATCATTCTCGCGACGAACCGGAACATATTTAAACCCAAACGCGCGCGCCAAATATTTAAAATCCGGGTTGGTAAAATCCGTTCCGACATGCGCCTTGAAACTTCTCATTTGCATGGTTTTGATAAGGCCGTAGGAACTGTCCGCCACCATAATAATTTTTACGGGAAGTTTTAGGCGGCGAATGGTTTCCAGCTCCGCCGCGCTTTGCAAAAATCCGCCGTCTCCGCACACCACCACCACGCGGGCCTTGGGCTTAGCAAGCGATGCGCCCAGAGCTCCGGGTATGGCAAAACCGATTGAAGAAAATCCGATAGAAGGAACCACGATCGGTCCCGGAGCTTCATAGCAAAAAAGCACCAGGGCTTTATGAATACCGGTATCGGGAAGCAATATATCTTTAGCCGAGAGCGCGCTTCCTAAAAATTCTTCCCCCAAAAAACGATAAAGAAGTTTTCCGCCGAAATACTCATACGTTTCCTTTCTCACGCGCTCCCGCCATTGGGCGGCATTGCCTAAAGAAACGGGCGGGATGTTAAGCTGCAACGAGCGTCGCGCGATATCGGAAAAAAAATGTTTAAGGTCAACCGTATATATTTCCTGGGGAGAAAACCAGGATAATTTTGTATGGGGATGGTGTGAAATATCCAAATGCCGTATTTTCCTATTTTTTATCCAGGTATACGGAAATGGTTTCTCGGCGGTATCAAAACCCACCGTAACCGCCAGATCTGTGCCGGACAGAAAATCGTTCCACCCGGCCATTACTCCAAAATTCAACTGATGATTTAGCGGAAGCGCGCCTTTGGCGTTTCGCGTAGAAAAATAACGCATGGGGAATTGATCCACAAAACTTATGAATTCTTTGGTTGAAGAATACTCCAATACTCCGGGACCCAAAATCGCAACCGGATTTTTACTACGTTTAAAATAATGAATAAAACGGCTCGCGGCTTTT
>Ga0075966_149_pt1 | contig 5890 bp, 5 predicted proteins | sample RifGroA2_FD_67992 | JGI IMG/M metagenome (GOLD analysis project Ga0075966, IMG submission 67992) | Parcubacteria bacterium GW2011_GWA2_45_30
GAAGAAGGAGAAAAATACAGCGTCGCGGCTTCTGCCGCAGACGCAGAGACAAGGAACATGGAACAAGAGACAAGGAAAAATAACAAAACCATCCTTATTCCCTGTTCCTTGATCCTTGTCACTTGCTCCTTGTCTCTTGTTCCTTGCCACTTACTCTTTGTACCCCTCGCAAGTCCATTTAATAAACGTCCAACCTCCTCTCTCAATTTCACTAACAACTGATGCTGTTCATTGGATGTATAGACAAGACGAAGAGAGAAATCAAGATAATATTCAACCTCGGTTAATGATCCTAAAGCAATATTATAAAAATGGACTTTATCTTTTTTTGAATTCCTGGTATAACCTTCAGCTATATTGGCTGCTACTGAAACAGCAGCCCGTCGCATTTGTGAAATTAAACCGAATTTCTCCTCGCTTGGAAAATTTTTGGTTGCACGATAAATTTGAAAAGCTAATTCATCAGCTTTCTGCCAAGCAATCAATTTACGATATGCAACTTTATTTTCTTGTTCCATGTCTCTTGCTCCTTGTCTCTTGTTGTTATTTCCTTGCTCCTTGTCTCTTGCTCCTTGTTGCTTTATATACTGCGTAAGCAATGACAAGCCCTAATACAATTATAATCCAAATCTCCCATCTCTCATACCATTTGAGCGGATACCTCGGCTTAACAACCGCAATTCTCTCATTGCCCGTCTTATCCAAGGCCTTAACATAAATCCAGCTCCGCAAATTCTGATCCTGCAAAACATACGGACTTTCCGCCTTCATCCATGTTCCTTGTCTCTTGATCCATGTTCCTACTATCCCGCTCCTTGTCTCTAAAATCTCATAATGATCAACCCCCGAAGCTTTATCTTGCGTAGCAAAAACCAAAAACCATTTGCCATCAAATATGGTTGAATCGCGCGCAATCTCTGGCTTAAACGATTCTGGCGGCTCGATATCTTCAGGAGCAGGGATCAAGAGACCCTTCTCGTAGAGCCCGGAATACCGCCGAAAAAAGTAATCCCTTTTCTCCCTCATACCCTCCGGGCGTGATGCCGGAAAAAGCGATTTCTCCTTGTTTCTTGTCTCCTGTCCCTTGTTCCTTGTGTGGCCGCTCTACCCAAAAATTTACAATAGTATTTCCATCCCGTATCTCTTTTAAATCCAAAAGGTCATTGGGAAAGATTATTTTCCCCTCGAAAGCGTTGATATTTTCCTGCTCGGTGTTCACGAATAGAGTTACCTCAAAATTTTTGTCAACTTGTGCTTGCGTTGTTTTTGAATCAAATGAAATCACTGTGGCAAATACTGACGTAGCAACAAGCAACAAGCAACAAGAAACAAGGAGGGTCTTCACCCCTTGTCTTCTCCGCCTTGTCTCTTGTTCCATGTTCCTTGTCTCTTGTTCCATGTTCCTAATTTAACCAGTCCAATAAAATGCCATTATTGAAAAATCAATCAAATCAACTTTTCCATCGCCGTTTAACCGCTCTATTTCTTTTGGCTTAAACTCCGTGGAGAGTGCTCGTTTGTGCCAATACGCGGCAATGGAAAAATCAACCAGATTTACTCGACAATCGTTATTCAAATCGGCTTTTGCCGGACATTTTGCCGGCTGAGCGGAAACATTTTTTGTGCCAACGAGAAAACTGATGGCCTTGCTAAAAGAACTAATCGCGCCTTCTTTGGCCGCTTTTGATTTTGTGAAATGCTGACCCATATCCAGACTTCGCTCTTATCAACCGCGATGGTTGGCGCAATGAAAACGCCGCCGATGTTAGTGGTGGCGCCGGAAGTTACGCTTACTGGAAAAGTTAAAAGAGATGAGCGGATTCCTTTGCTATCTTCCGAATAAACGCTAAAAATATAATTGCCGCTGGAAATGCCGGTAACACTCACTGAAAAATTGGCATTGGCATCGGCAATCGTTGTGGCCGCAATTTGCGCGTCTTTCAAAACTGTTATCGTGCTCTTGGGGTAAGCTCTGCCAGAAAAAGTAACGCCGATGGCTGGAGCGACATAAAATCCGCCGCCCCCACCACCTCCGCCCGCAGGAACCGGCGCCGCCGTAGTGCAGGAAGAAGTATTAAAAGTGCAATTAGAGTTGCAACTTAAAGTTCCGCCCGAAAAACCTTGGGTGGAACAGCTTTTTCCGTTTAAATTAGAGCCGTCGCATTCCTCGCCGGAGTCAATAGTGCCGTTGCCGCAAGTCCCGTTAATCGTCACTTGCAGATTTACCCCACTGGCATAGACCAAAAACGGGATAAAAATAAAAGTGATAAAATATATAAAAGTGAGATGCGTGATTTTCATTCATCGTGATTTTTTGCAATAGAAATCCTTACGTTTTTCTTAAGAAACTTTACACCGAAAAAGAGCGCGATAACCGCAACAATAAAGCCAAGCAAATACCACAGAGGAAAGGCGTAAAATGCTATTTTGTTAGCGGTTAACTCGTTTCCCTCTCCATCCACGATATTAATTTCGGCAACGTAACGCCCCAGCAAAAGCCCGGAAACATCCCACATTGCCGAAAGATCACGAACTCCTGTAGGCAATACCGTCTGCCCGGCCACCGGCACCACGCCAACTTCTTTTCCAAAAATATTGGTAATGGTAATCACGCCCTTTGGCTCAAAATGAACCGTACCGGTGTTTTCAAATTTGATGGTAAAGGGCACCGGACCTTTTTGCACAAAAATCGGAGCGGAAAAATCCAACACCTTGCCTTTCTGCAATTGATTGCCCGGGACGGTTATAAAAATAAGCATTCCGACCCGGGTGCCGACTTTCAACTGGCCCTGCTCCTTGGCATCGGTCGCTTTAAAAAAGACAACCCCAAAATGCCCGCCGGGTTCCGCATCCGGAGGCGCTTTTACGGTATAAATAATGCTTCTTGCTTGTCCCTTTTCAAAGACAAACGAATCGGGCGCGTCAAGCGTTATCCAGTCCCGAACTGTTGTAACTCCCTCCGCTCTGCCCACAAACTGAACATTCACGCTTCCAGCCGCCGGAATGAAGTCCTCAATAGTCGCCTCAACTTTCACCGTACCATCGCTTTCATTTTTGAGCGTTATCTGACTGGAAACGGAATTTCCCGGTTCAATGGTATGGGAAACCTTGACCGGCTGAATAGTCAAACCGGTGCTTGCGCTATAACTTATGCCGATTCCGACGATCAAAAACGCATATAAAAAAACAGCAAAGCATATTACCGCTCTCGCGATTTTTAGCGAATAACTCATATCAAAATGGTAGCGGGTAAAACGTTATTCCCCATGTCAGAATGACATTCTTGGAGCTACCCGCTACCAGTTCATTTACACAAATATTATGGATTTACCGTTGCCGAATATGTCAAGGGAGCTTCGTACGCGCCAGTTTGCTGGCTTGCCCCAACATCAAGATAATACTGCACAGTGTTTAAGTGCGTGCTGGCGCTGTAAGAACCACTTCCCGCATTGCCGATCCGGGAAACATTTGTTGAGCTGGCAATGCCGGCCCACTTCTGGCTGGCATTAAACATAGTATCGCTTGTGCCCCACCAAGCCGTGGAAAGAAACGGCACGGAACCGCTGGCGCTCATCACCCGGAAATACAGAAAGTCGTCTCCGGAAGAAATTGAGGCGGCATTTCCGCCGGTAGTAGTGGCCGTAGCTGCTGCCACAATCCATCCGGTGCCGTCAGGAAGTTCCGTGACATTAAGGCCGCCTATGCTTCCACACGCTACCGTGAGCGTTCTGTCATCACAAGACAAGGTTACATTCCAACCGGGGGCATTATTGGTCGTTACCGAAAGCGTGGTGGTCGCCTGTACCGGCGTTGCGGGCGTTAAATTAGAAAACTGGTTAGTGCTGGTAGTAAATGATAAGGTTGAGGCAACCGTTACCGTTAAATTTACCGCTTCTCCATAGGCATGCTTCGCGTAAAAGCCGGAAAACGCCAACAACGCGATCATTAAAGCAACGCCGAGCAGATAAATATCATTTTTTATTGATAACGCAATATATTCAAACATATTTGCTTTAAGAATTAATTAGTTCAATTTTCAATCGACCCCCGCACCGGAGCTAAGCTCAATGCGAGACTACATTTTGGCAATAGAAAAGGCCGTTCGCTCAAAGGCAAAACGGCCTAAATATGCAAGCATATTTTTCGTCTTTTAAGGAGAGAGAGAGAGAGAGCCATATATATATTATATGCGTGTTTTTGGGGAAAACATAAAAAGTTATCCACAGGGCATTATCCCTTACCTTATATCTGTTCGTTCCAAAATTTTGAATCCGTCCGCAACAGCCTCACATAGAAAATCTTCCAGTTGGCTATGGTCGTCTTTAGTTTGAGCTTTATAAAGATATGCGTAATAAAGCCGTTTTTGTTCCTGACGGATTATGGCGGGGGCAAAATTCGCACTAAGAAGCATCACGTTCATAAACAAACGTCCGACACGGCCATTGCCGTCAGAAAAAGGATGAATTTGTTCAAATTTGCTATGAATACCTGCGGACTCTGCAATTACATCTTTGTTTTTTAGGGCGACTCGAGTTATTACCTCCGACATTAATTTGGGAACACTCATATAATTAGCGGTTGGTAAATTGACGCCGCTAATCCTGACGGCATGATTGCGGAAAATACCGGCATCCGGCCGGACACCGTTCATGAGAATGCTGTGAAGCTTAAGTACCAGCGCTTCATCTTTTCGGCGCAGGGCTTGCTTCTTGGCAATAAGCTGATTGGCGGGAATTATTTTTTGTCCGGTCACTTCCAAAAACAGTTCGTCTATGGCGGCTTGCATTTTCAGCCTAGGTTTTGATTTTCCAGTCCACCAGCCGTTGAATGCGGCGAAAGACACGCCAAATTTCTCGGCGAGTTTTGTCTGGGTCAACCCCAGCTTCTTTTGAAGAATTTCCAGCTTTTGGCGCGTATTCATGGGCGTAAATTTCCTTAAGTATAGCTATTTTACCAAACTTTATAAAGTTATACAATATTATGGAAACTTTATAAAGTCACCTGAAGGAAAGCGGTATATTTGTGGGAGACCGTTGAACAATCCCTAAAAATATATTTTTCGAGTAAGTCCTTCGACTTCGCTCAGGATAAACTGAGCGCATCGAGAAATTGCCTAAAAAGGAAGCTTCTCCGCCGGTCTTCTGGGTTGACGGCACATCAAGATAATAAAGCACGGTATTTAAGGCGCAATTTGCGCCGGAACAGCTTACACTGCTATCGCCGATTTTCTTGGCAGTAAAATTGAATCCGGCCCAGAGCGTGGTTGCGCTGTCTATATAAGCATCAGTCGTTCCCCACCAACTGGTGGATTTAAATGCCTGGGTGCCGCTGGCAGTCATTACCCGCATGGCCAAGACATCGCCGCTTGAATCAAGCGAAGAAATGCGCACGGCGTTTCCGGCCGTGGTGGTAGCCACACCCGGAACCCAGGCGGTTTGATCAGTGATATTAACGGTTGCGTCTGCCAAATCCATGGTTGTATCCGCGTCATCGCGCGAAACCGTTACATTCCAACCTGTGGAATTGTCGGTATCAACGCTCAAAGTGGTGGTTGCAAATACTGCGGTCCCTGGAGTAATGCCGGGGAAAGTATTCGTTGAAACAACAAAGGTCAAACTTGCCGCGCCGCCCGCGGTAGTGGTAAAAGTGTTTAAACTGTCAGAATAAATATAGCCGTCGTCGGCGTCGCTCCGCATGATAACCCCAGTGCCGTAGTTGGAGTTGCTGGCATCCTGGTAGGCCACGGCCAGCTTGGTTGAGGAAAGCGCGGTAATGGAGGTGTAGTTGGATGTGCCGCTGTTAAAAACATATTCCGAGCCAAAAGTAATAACAGTGCCGGAAACATCTCCAATAACCCCAGTGCCGTAGGAGGAGTTGCCGGTATCCCGGT
>Ga0075966_153_pt1 | contig 5731 bp, 6 predicted proteins | sample RifGroA2_FD_67992 | JGI IMG/M metagenome (GOLD analysis project Ga0075966, IMG submission 67992) | Parcubacteria bacterium GW2011_GWA2_45_30
ACCGCATAAAGGCATCAACAATCGTACTCCAATGGAACAACTTATCAATTATTTTTATCCGCAGGAACTGTGAACAACGCGACTAGTTCCTACAGATTATAATATCACAAATATACCTTTGCGGCAAATTCCGTTCCACTATAGAAGTTAAACACGAAAATTTATCTTAACACTTTATGTCCGATCGGACATAGAATGTTAAAATAAAAACGGATTCTCTTTTGCATAAAATCGTAAAGATGCTGAGAGTTGACACAATTGACCGTATTTGTTTGACTTGATGTAGTACCCTATACGTGAAAGATTCAGAATGAAAATAAAGTTTATTCCTGCAAATAATAACCAGAGAATACAAACTTTAGCACAACTACATCTTACCGCAGAAAATGCCGTAGAAAGAGCTTTTCTTGAAGCCGCATTCCGTCATGATATAGAATTTATGAGTTCTGAATTACATGAAGCAAACACTCTCGTGGTTAGCTACAAACCCAAAAGCTCTAAATCATCTGATAAATAGCCGAGAACACATCTCGGCATTTTAATTATTTTTTACAATAAAATTATAAAAAGCGCGGCAACGCGCTACCTTAAGCAAACCCCTCCTGCGAGCCAAAAGGAAATAAGCAAATAAATGAGCCGTTATGCTCTTTCGCGAAATTGTGAAGGCGTATGCATTGAAAAAACACCAAAAGCGAATAAATTGCGGTTTCGGCTATTGAAATTTCAGACAATGAGTGGACGCGAAAGCTTGGTTTCCGCCAAGCGGAATTTCGCGTCCGACCCTTAGCAAGGTTTTCGCAGGAAAAACCGAGTCGTGTCTGAAATTATAATGGCCAAAAACCACACAAACGAGCGTCACTCTATTTCCCTCCGCGAATTTATCTTTATATTTTGCAATATTCCAACTCCCGCCAACAACATCATTAAACTCGACCCCCCATACGACACGAATGGCAGGGTAAGCCCCGTAATCGGAAACATACCCATATTCATGCCGATATGAATCAAGGCCTGCACGAAAATCATGGCCCCAAACCCCAGGGCATAAAGCCGCGAAAAATTATCCGAAGCGCGCATGCTGATGCGAGCAATCCGCCACAACAAAAAAAATAAAATTAAAATCAATACCGTAATTCCCACAAAACCCCACTCCTCGGCAAAGGCGGCAAAAATAAAATCAGTTTCGGCTTCCGGCAAAAAATGCAAATGGGTCTGCGACCCGTAACCAATCCCCTTGCCCCACATTTTTCCGGAGCCCACGGCAATCATGGACTGCAGCATCTGATACGCGGCGCCCTGCGGATCGGCATAGGGATTTAAAAATGACGTAATCCGCGTCTGCTGATACGGAGCCAGCAAAAAATTCCAAGAGAGTGCTGTTATAATCAACGCTATTATCGCCAGAAATATGAGATGGCGGAATTTTATGCCCGAAAAAATCACGATGGAAAGCCATATGACTCCAAGAATAATGGCTGATCCCAAATCCGGCTGCAAAAGCACTAAAAGCGCGGGTACGCCGACATAAAGCGCCGATACAAAAAGATGCGCGATCCGATAAATTTCAACATGTCGCTTGGAAAAAAATTTGGCAAGCAGTATCAAAAGTACTATTTTGGCAAGCTCTACGGGTTGAAACGATAAGACCCCAGCGCGAAACCATGATTCCACTCCCCGGACTGGAGATCCTCCGAAAAGCAACCCCGCCAACAATAAAACCGCAAAAACGTAAAACAAAAAAACTACTGCACTCTGCGTACGGAAAAGACGAAAGTCAATAAAACTTACCGCCACCATGGCCGCGACACCGATTGCGATCCAATAAAGTTGCCTTTCAAAAAATGGAAATGCGCTTATACCCGATAAACTAAAAAGAGTAATTGCCCCCAATGTTATCAAACAAAAAACCGCCCCCAAAAGGAACCAATCATACTTCTGGACATGAGAATATACCAAATACATATTCCTAATTTCAAATCGAGTTCTATAACAAACTTAAACTTTTAATATTAAGTATGCAGTATCAAGTATTAAGGGTGCGTTCGTCCTTAATACTAAATACTTTATACTTGATACTCATCATTGCGGTAACGCAATGGACGAATCCAATATATTCGCGCGCGGCTCCACCTCAATCGTCCCGATCTCACCCTTTAATTCATGCGGCCAGATGGATTTTACGGTACGCTCGGTGCCGGTGCGAAAATTATCCAGAATAATTTTACTTACTCCAAGCACGTTTTGCTTACGATCAAAAACCACCACGCGCACCTCGGTCTCGCTAAGGTTAAAAGGCGTGCGGTTGATAAGATTGGTTTCCACCACGCTCATTTTTTTTTCTCCGATCGCTTCAATCTTATAGTCCTTTCTCCCAATAACTATATTCGGACGCTCTATGGCCTTAAATTCCCAATTTGGATTTACGATCTTAAATTCAACTTTGGCGGGAACACGATCGGTCTTTATATTTGATTCAATGACAAATGCCCGATCCTGGGAAAAAATAAAACTGCGTCCGGTTTTTTGCAAAATAATGCCGAATCTGTCCGAAAGAATAAATTCATATTCCAGGCGCTTTGAGGATAATACTTCATTAATATTCTGGATAAACGCCGCCAGATCATAAGAGTTGTTGCCCAGCGGCAGGGCGCGCACCCAAAAAATTTGTATGGATTTAGGATTTTTAAGTTCGCACGGAGCGCAGGGGCCACCGCAATCCGCACCCGTTTCGCCTTGGTTTTGTTTTTTATCGGTACAGGACGGATTCGGAAGCGCGATATAACCAAAGATCAAAAATAAAATCAGGACCGGCCCCAAAACCGTTAAAAGAATTAATAATTGTTTTTTGTTTCTCCAGTTCAATATTTTGGCTCGGCATTATGCCCTATGCTCAAAAGTTTCGGCATAGACAAATTCTACTCGCTCGTCGGAGGGAACCCACCGTGTTCCGAGCACTCAATACGTTGAGTGCTCGGCCCCGGTTTCCCTTTCTCCTCGCTTCGTGAATTTGTGGCTATGCCTCCACCATTTCGCAGTCGAGCATAATTGCCTCACTTATATGGTTTTCTGAATGTATCCGCCTGATGGTATAATTCGCTTATTAAATTTTCGTTCTTTGGAGGTGAATATGATTAAAGCAATCGTGGGGTGGTTTGTTGTTTCGGTAATATCCACGGGTTTTTTCATGGCGTTATTTAATTTTTCCATGAAAGGCCTGCGCCCAATCACCGGAGAGGCATTAGTCGCCATGGCCATTGCGACTACTGTGGTGATTTTAGTTCTCACCGCGGTTGAATTCTTCACGAGTAATCAGACATTCATAATAAGCTTACGAAGAAGCGCGTGGTGGACGACGGCAATAGTTTCCGGGGTGATTATAGCACCCTGGATATTGGTTTGATCTTCAGTAAGAAAAGAGGAGGAAGATATGAAAGATTTATGGTCCGGGAAATACGGATTCGGTTCTGTGATGATTCTCGTCGGCACAGCCCTATACCTTGTCTTAAGGTATGTGGGTGTATCAATCACCGTTTCCTACGCCCTGCCAATCGCAATAACCTTCTTCGGCGAGTGGATAAAGTTCAGCGCGTTCCGTGACGTTACTAATGAGTTGCGCGATAAAACGGAGTGCCTGTATAACTCCGGAGACCACAACATGTTCTATGACTCGATCGAAATTTCGCCGAAACAAGAACTCAAACGTGTTTTGCATTAATCACTTTCCCCAATCAGCGCGAACGAAATGCTCCTGCATTTCGTTCGCATCCCGCCAGAGTCCACAATACTGGAATTATGGGATACGAATTAGAGAACGAAACAAAGATCCTAATTCATAGTTCCTTATTCCTAATTCATTAGATTGTAGATTGCGGCGGGAGATATGTCCGCATCTAAAAGGACAAATTTACTGTCTTCCGATTGATCTTTGAAAAGAGGTATTTTATGTGGCTGTATGACGAACTGGACAGCACGGAGCAGATTAAAATCAGCCAGAGAATCAAAGTCAAAATCACCCAATGGGGTAGTGAAATAGTTCCCGAAAGCGTAGCGGTGTATGAAGACCGACATGTTGGCGGAAACCGCTCTGTCCGGATTTTCCGACTTCCGAAAAATCATAGATTTCAGGTTTTTGATGAAATTTTTGGGGATATTGAACATTTTTCGGTTGCACCGAAATCCGCCCGAGACGGACGGAAAAAGGTTTATATTTACCTTCGCGACCCGCGACGAGTGTATTCCTTTCATACGAGTCACTGGAGCGACGAACTCACCGTCAGTATTAAATGCGGGAACAATATTCTCAACACAAAAAAATTTCCGTATCCGCAGGCGGAAGTGACGGACATATCTGATACGCCAAAAATAGAAATTGGAACTGAAATTCGGATGATAATTTTTGAATCCGGCGCTCCCCGACCCAAACTCATCGGGCATGAATGGAATGAATCCAAGGACCGCTCAATTATGATTTATCAGCTTTCCAACAAAGACCATCACTTTCAAAAAGGCGAGGTGATCAAAGCAACGATTGATTCGATTTCCGTGGGACCCGGCCTGGCTATGGGCAAGCGAAAAAAGGTGATTATCGCGCTTCGCGACCCGAAACGAGTGTACTCTCATCGCATCAATACCGCAGGAGATAACCTTACCATTGAATGTTGGTGTGGATCGCATCTCCTGAAAACAAGAGCCGTTACTTTGCGCCAAGAAGATTACCGCATAATGGTTGCGGGGAAAGAATATAATATTCGCAAACTCTCGCTTGCAGGCGGCAAAGTCATACGCGAATATGCCCCCGAACGCTTCGGCGATAGTATTGACGATGTTGCGATGCGATACGGCGATGAGCTTAAAAAAATCGCCCCCAATTTTCGCAAGCGGCTCCGCGCAAACCAAGCAAAGCTCCCGCGACTTGAAAAAGTGCCGAACTACAATTATCTCGTCGAGCGAGTTTCCAAGCGCCATCGCCTCATTTAGTTCTCCACTACAAGAGTTTCGGACTTCATATCCGAAACTCTCCTGCCCTAAATGCCACCGAACATCGGTGGCAATTATTATGGAAAATTTTAATTCTCATGCTACACTTTGTTTAGATCATTTCTTAAGAGGATACTGTGAGAATATACGCCGCCAAAGCCGCAGAAATCCTTTATGCCCGATGTCAGGAATTCAAAGGTCTAACGCCGCAAGAAATATGTAAACAGCAAAATATTACTTTCATGTTGAGTAACGACCTTATGCCAGATAAAGGACAGATTGTATGGACACCTCCTCCTGTCAGTTATTTGATAACAGTATCGGCGTTTGACAAAAAACTCCGATCAGATTTTATTGCCTATAATGAGCTGGCGCACTACTTTTTATTACAAAAGCATATCCCGGCTCCGCTTGGATCCGAAGAATATTGGATAACAGAGGCGTGGTGCAATAATTTTACGCTTGCCATGATGCTTGCGTGTTTCGGGGTTGATATTATGCCGCGCGATAACTTGCCCGAATTCTTCAATATCGGCGCGGAACTAACCGATGGAAACGCAATTGATGCCGCAATCGTCAAACGACTTAAGAAATATCTCGAAGGCCGGGAAATCTCACCGGAATTGGAAGAATTCTGTAATACTTTCCAAAAAAACTCCTCAAAATAACGAGGAGATTTTTAAACTGAAAAATTTCTGCAGTGATATCCCGGCAAAACCTACTTTCCCAAATCCGGATTTGGACTAAGTATCAT
>Ga0075966_145_pt1 | contig 5531 bp, 3 predicted proteins | sample RifGroA2_FD_67992 | JGI IMG/M metagenome (GOLD analysis project Ga0075966, IMG submission 67992) | Parcubacteria bacterium GW2011_GWA2_45_30
TGTTCCGTATCTTGGCTATGCGATTGAAACCGCGCGCACGACTTATGGATTTTTGGCGCTGATTATTATACCGGCCCTGATTATTGTCTGGGATCAGGCCCAAAAAATCTGGGAGGAAATCAAAAAAGCCCGAAAGAATAAAGCATTAGGAATGGTGAATAATAAATCATGAAAAAAACCTCGTTTAAAAAATTGAAAGACGGCTCAATTCGGATACCGATACGGGTTGTTTTGCCATCGGAGTCCAGGCATAAATGTAAAAATAAAATAGCCACGCTATTTAAAAGCGCGGCGTTGCTTCTTATATTTTCCTTGAATTGGACCGGCCTTTTCGCGATAGGACAGACCCTGGCTTATTATAGCGACACCGAGGGGTCATCCGACAACGCTTTTACCGCCGCTTCGCTTGATTTTGCCCTAAGTTCTTATGAATATGAAAGCCCCATAGGCCTTGACGAAACCATTTCCAAAAGTTCGGTTTTGGTCAACAGCGGCGGAATGGATTTTCAATATACTCTTGAAGCCGAAGAAATTTCCGACGAGGATAATTTTTGCGGCGCTCTTAGCATTCAGGCAAAATTAAACGGGGTTGAGAAATATGACGGCAATTTGATGTCGCTTGATGGCGCTGGAGGATTTACCGATGAGGAGAAAATGAGCTTTATTCTTACTGCCGGCAAGATGGTGGTATTAAATGAATTCCTGCCCAGGCCGGACGGCGTTGCTTACGGATTTGATTTTGGCAATGACGCAAGCGATATACCGCAAGGAGAATGGATTGAAATTTACAACAACAGCACTGAATCTATTGATGTGGCCGGCTGGTACACCCGGGACGCCACCGACGGCGAGGGCAATAAAGTGGTAATAACAGCTTTAAATACATCGCCGGCCACGACCATCATCGGAGGCAAGAGCTGGCTGGTGGTTTATATGAATAAGCCGATTCTTAATAATACCGGGGATACGGTAAGGTTGTTTGATGCGGAGAACAATCTAATTGATTCGCATTCGTATGATGATCCCGACTTTTGTGAAATTGAGCCAAGTCCTGGAGAGGAAAATTCAACCGATGCTTCAGGAAGTTGCGGCAGTGTGCCGCCCAACAAGTCATACGCCCGGATTCCCGATGGTATCGGCGCCTGGGTTGACCCGATCCCGACTCCGGGACGAACGAATAAAATTGCGGCCGCTGAAACTGACGAGTCCTTGCCCGATAGCGTCATAAGTTTAGGCGCCGAACCTGTAATTGAAAATGCGATGCTCGAAGTAGAAAATACGACCGAACCAATGGCGGATGAACCGGAAGAATCGCTCCCAATGGCGGAAGAAGAAACCATAAGCGCACCGGAGGAAACAGTGGAGGCCTTGCCCACGGAAGAACCTATTGCGGAAGATATAGTTTTACCGACTGATGAAAACAGCGAGACGCCGGCGGATATGAGTGAAACAATTTCTGAAGAACCCGCGGCGGTTGAAGAAGAAAATGTAACGGGGCAAACAGAAGCGGTTGAAACAATTCCGACATCCGGAGAAACTTCTCCGGCAGAACCGGAAAATATAACAGCCGAAGAACCGCCTCAACCGCCGGAGGAAGAAGCAATTGAACCGCCTAAACCCGTAGAAATAGTTGAACCCCCCCAAGAAGAACCAACACCAGAACCCCCATTAGAACCTTCCAACGAAGGTCTAACGGGGCAAGCAACTATATGAAATATATAAAATACAATTTAATATTCGCAATAACGGCGCTTCTCTGGGCTCCGTCTGTCCTGGCGGCCCCGGTTGATTTAGAGGTTGATTTTGAAGCAACCCCGCTTTTTAACGAGGCCAATTTCCTGCCAGGATCAGAAATAAGCCGATGGGCAAAAGTAAAAAATAATACTCCGGATTCCAAGCCAATTATCGTTGAGGCGATAAACGAAAGCGACCCGGACGGACTGGCTGATGTTTTTGAAATCGGAATATACGAAAATGGGGTTTTGCGCTACGCGACCACAACGCTCACGGCATTTTTTGGCGCGGGAGAAGTATCACTCTCGGATCTTGCGGGCGGAGGCGCCCAAACCCAATATGATTTCTTGGTGCGCTTTGTTCCGGGCACAGATAATTCTTATCAAGAAAAATCGCTTGGCTTTGATATTCTCATCGGGTTTAAGGGCGATGAAGGCGGCGGAGGAGAAAGCGAAGATGGTAGCGAAGGAGGAGGTGGTGGAGGCGGAGGCGGAGGAGGCGGTGGGGGCATTCAAGGTCTTGTCATTAATGACGAACGAGATGTGTCTGTTGAAGAAACCACGGCAACGATAACCTGGCTTACGAGTTTTCTCTCAACCAGCCGCGTGATATATGACACGGCTTCAGGGACTTTCAATTTTTCCATATCTCCTAATTACGGATATGCCTTTTCCACACCGGAATTTGACACTCCCGCCTCAATTAGCGGCGTTACATTCCATTCAGTTGTTCTAACCGGCCTTTTGCCCGGAACCACGTATTACTACCGTACGATTTCACACGCATCACCCGATACGGTGAGTTTTGAACGAAGCTTTACTACTTCCGGGATAAAACCGCTGATCGCATCAACAATTAACGACGCATCATTTGCGAGCGAAGAAACCGGCGCGGGCGAACCGATGGTGGCAGGACAAAGCATTGTGGGGGAAACGGAAAGTATTGCCCTTGCCGAAACAGCGGACAAAACGGCGACGGAGAAAGTTGATTCTTCAATAAATGAGAAAAAAGACAATGCTGACATCGGAGAAAAAAATCGGGATACAGCCGCAGTAAAAACCGCCCAGGTAATTTCAGACGCTAAAATATCAGGGTGGGTGTGGGCGCTTGGCGGCATCGCAATACTTTTTATTATTGCGCTAATTTTCCGATCATATCGCAGACGAATTCTTCCGTAAAAAGCGCAGTTTAATTAAACCTTTTACGAAGTAAAATTCCCGCGTATATACGCGGGAATTTGATTTTTGTCCCAAACTATGATATACTTAAAATGTGCTAAAATACTTTAAAAAATATTTAATACCTCATGCGGAAAATAAATTTCGTCCGCATATTTTTGGCGAACCGAGCGTTTTTATGCTGGCGGCAGTAATCGCCCTGCTTTTTTTTCTGCCATTTCTTCTGCGTACCGGTGATTTTTATGCGGCTATATTGCCGAAAGTATTGGTTGAGCTTGCCAATGTTGACCGGCACACCTCCTCCCTTCCTCCTTTGGCAGTAAACCCCATACTTGAAGAAACGGCGCGGCGCAAAGCCCTTGATATGGCAGCCCAAGGATATTTTGCTCATACGTCGCCCGACGGAAAATCGCCCTGGTATTGGTTTACTGATACCGGATACCGTTTCAGTTACGCGGGCGAAAATCTTGCGGTTAATTTCACCGATTCCTTGGATGTGGAACGCGCCTGGATGAATTCTCCGGGACACCGCGCCAATATCTTAAACGGCAATTTCACCGAAATCGGCATTGCCACGTCCCGTGGCATATATCAGGGACGCGACACAATTTTTGTGGTACAAATGTTCGGGAAACCGGTACGAAGCGCAATGCTTGCTTCGCAAACCATTCCGGCGCCAAAACCAGCACCTTCACCAAAGCCGGCGCCTCCGGCCGCTCCCCCATCTCCAGTAACTCCTCCGGCAGTTGCCGCCGCGCATTTGGAAACCATAGAGGAGAACGAGATGTTTGTCGCCGTAAAAAATATAGATGCGACTGAAAATACGCCGGAATCGGAAATTGCGCCTCCCGCATTTGACGCACGCGCCATAACACTTCTTGAAAAACTTTTCACCTCGCCACGCCATTTAACCTACGCCATATATATAATTCTCGGCGGCTTGATTTTCTTCTCGCTCATGTTGACCCTATTTTTGGAGATTGAGAAGCGCCATCCGCGCCACATTGCCTATGCCACGTTTCTCCTGCTTCTTTTAGCCGGAAGCGTTTATTATGCCAATACGGCTGAAATTTTCCGGTTATTGGTGATCTAAAACATACGATTTTACATACAAAAATCATTCCGACATTCTTGAGAATGTTGGAATGATTTTTGTGTACACTTTCGCATACTACTGTTTGGCATCTGATGACGCGAAATAAAAGCTATGGTAATATTAGATGTATGAGTCATCGAATCAAATCAATATTAAACCGTAAAAAATGCTATTTGCAGATTGCCTTGAACAGTACACTTGAAGACGCTAAAGGAATTATAGAACAATTGCCCTTGAGCGATAGAATTATCGTGGAAGCCGGAACTCCGTTAATTAAACGCTATGGCGCCGGCGGAATCAGGCAGATTTACCAATGGTATGCCGAGCATGTGGAGGGAAGCGGAATTTTACCGTATGTGGTCGCGGATTTAAAAACCATGGATCGGGGTGAGACCGAGGTTGAGCTTGCGGCAGACGCCGGAGCAAGCGCCGCCATTGCGTTGGGAAGCGCGCCCCTTGAGACACTTAATGCGTTTATGGCTGATTGCGAAGCACGCGGGATTGACGCCATGCTTGACATGATGAACGTGGAATTTCCGCTAACCATTTTGCGAGCGCTTAAAAAAATACCTCCGGTGGTAATTTTGCACCGCGGCGTGGACGAAGAGCAATTTAACCGGGAAAAACAAATCCCGCTTCACGAAATCCGGCGCATCAAAGGGAATTATGACATCATGATTTCAATCGCCGGCGGAGATACCATCCGGGAAGTTCAGCGATCCATATTTAACGATGCGGATATTGTAATTATCTGGAAATCGGTATTTCACTCTTTCAGAAATTGCGAAAGCGATTTAATTCCCTCAAAAAATTCTATGGGAAGCGCGAAGATGACCGTTTTGGACGGATCAGGATTTATCTTTTCAATTGTCTGCAAAGTCCTCATGGAAAGGCCGCCCGGGATCGCACTTAATCGCTCGGCCGCTTGCGCAAGCCGTTCCGCGGCCGTATATTCTCCCTCTGCCCTGATAATAACGGCGCGCCGCTCCCGTTCGGATTCGGCTTGTTTGGCCATAACACGCTTCATATCAGCCGGAAGTTCAATATCCTGAATTTTTATATCCGTAACATTCAAACCCCAGGCCTTAGTTGCTTCATCAACATTTTGTTTGATATCCTGCGCAATTTTTTCCCGCTCTGATAGCAGCGAATCAAGTTCAATGCCGCCGATGACATCGCGAAGCGCCGCCTGCGCGTAATTAGACACGGCGGTAGTATAGTCCTGGATATTCAAGATTGCGTTTTCCGCAGATTCAATGTTGAAATAAACCACCGCATTAATTCCCACCGGAACATTATCTTTAGTAATTGCTTCCTGTTGCGGGATGTCAATTGTGGTAATTCGCATATCAATTTTTATCATCCGCTGTACGCCAATTAAAACCCAGGTGAGACCGGGCTGGCGCGTGCTTGTATATTTTCCAAGCGTAAGCACAACTCCCCGCTCATATTGATCCACTATCTTAAGGCCCGAGAGCAGTAAAATTATGACAAGCAAAAGAAAAAGCCACACCACGAGTGTT
>Ga0075966_155_pt1 | contig 5505 bp, 5 predicted proteins | sample RifGroA2_FD_67992 | JGI IMG/M metagenome (GOLD analysis project Ga0075966, IMG submission 67992) | Parcubacteria bacterium GW2011_GWA2_45_30
CATACGTTCCAATGCAATTTCTTTTTTGCATTTCGGACATATTCCGTGTGTTCCGGTTTGAATCCGATGAAGCGCGTGCGTAATTGCCAAAAGCCGCGATTCCAAACTGTGTTCGGCCTCAAGCAGTTCTTCATATTCTTCCACCTCGTCCGCTTCGGTTTCCAGCGATCCATGTGAGCCATATTCTTCCTGGTCAAATTTAGGGTATTTGGCGTTCCAGTTTCCCTTAATTTTTGGGTCGGGCCGGGCAATTTCTTTGAGTTCCGCGACCAACAGATCGTGTTCTTTTTCCAGCGACTGTTTGAGTTCGTGAATGGTTACTTGGTCCATGATGTAGATACATTATTACGTTGATTTAAGATTGTCAAAAGTTAGGATGGTTATATATGGCACGTGTTATGATATAACTCAAATGTTTCGCGCAAATTGAGCTGCTTTATCAACCAAGTCTGGCGAAGGCATCACGCCAGTATACAAATAAAATTGTTCACGAGCTTGAATAACAGTAATTGTAAAACCAGATGTGGTTTGCTTATTAAAGGATTTACTTAACTTAATAAGTTTGGTCTCTAATGGATTCGCAACCGCATCAAAAACAAATTGCGCATTCTTTACCAAATTCTCAGAAAAAGGAACCTCTTCGGCCTTAGGGGCCATCCCGATAGGTGTTGCGTTAATAAGCACATCAAATGTATTTGCTTTAAAATCTTGTTTCCAAGAATACCCATACATTTCTGCCAGAGCCAATCCTGTTTTTTCGTTCCGCGCAACGATAGTGCAATCCTTAAAACCAAGGTCACGAAGCGCGCATACAATCGCCTTTGCCATTCCGCCGCTCCCGCGTACCACTACCGCCGCATTACTCGAAACATTGCTTTTCTGCAACAACTCACGCACAGCAATATAGTCAGTATTATAACCCTTAAGATATCCGTGATCATTCACAATTGTATTAACTGCCGTAATGCCTTTAGCAGTCGGATCAAGCTCATCAAGAAAAATAATAACAGCTTCTTTGAATGGCATTGATATAGCACAGCCACGAATTCCAAGTGCGCGAATTGCCCGTACCGCTCCTTCCAAATCATTAGTCGTAAAAGCTTTATAAACAAAATTTAGACCAAGTTCGTTATATAAAAAATTATGGAATCTCGTCCCAAAATTACCAGGCCTTCCAGCCAAAGACATGCAAAGTAGAGTATCTTTATTAATTTGGTGATTCATAAATTTATTTTGATAAAAATAAACACCGCCCGTTATTCATTGATGAATTTACTGACTTCCAAGCAGTCGTGTTAGCACCGCTTCCATGCCGGATTGGTTCGTGGTTAGGATCATAAGCTGATTTGCGCTAAATACGGCGTAAGCCAAGCCAAGATCCGTATTTTGTGAGAGTGGCAACCAGCGCCAATCAATATTGCGAAAAATTTTATCTTCAAATGCGATTTGTGCCGGAAATTGCAGGTGTTCGTTTAAAAACAGAGGCCGTAGGTCACTGGCCAGTGTGGGCTCCCACAAAATTAAATCCCGTAAGGTGCGGGCGGAGTCGCGGGTGCGCGCCGCCAGCCCGAAGCGATTCCCGTCTCCGTTGTGGAAGAAAAACGGCATTATTGGCCCCTCAATCCGTTCCAGAAATGTTGGGGAGTCCGGGACAATATCCAGAAGCGCGAAAAAATCCGTTAAAGTCGGAGGGCGGCTGGATGGCCCGTCTTCCAGAGTAATAGCCAGACGGGTTATGGTGCCGGCTCTTGCATTTTCGGAATTAATACTTTGCAAAACCCGCGCCAATTTTCTGGTTTTGCGGTTTGGCGTGGAACCGGCGAGATAAAAAGAGAAATTATTCCCGCCAGAGCAAGAAGTATAAATAGTCCGAAGAGTCCGCGAATGCTCCAGCGGATCAGGCGCGTTTTGAGGCTGGGTCTTGGGGCGGGCGTGGGAGAATTGGCGTGCGCGGCGATTTCTTGTCCGGCGATTTGCGTAAACGACGACTTCTTTTTTTGCAGAAGTTCCTCCACATCGGTTTTCATGGTGCGGATAGCGGGCTTCATTTCGGCAGCGCTCGCGGGCGATGACCGTTGTTTCGGCTCTGGTGAATTTTCGAGATCTTCGGGCATAATTTATTAGGTGAATTAGGAATTAGGTGAATTTTGAATTTTAGTTTTTATCTATGTTCTCTTCTCATTCCTCCTCTATGCGTTCCGGGACGCGAAGGATCTTGGAAATCACGACGTTCCATTTTTCCCCGTTCCAGGTCTTGGTCGCTATACACCCCTGGAACGTCTTTATAGGTCAAGTTGATTCTTCCCTGATCATCAATGTTTTTGACACGAACCGAAATTATGTCTCCTACATTTAGTATATCAGTGACTTTTTCAACCCGCCACGGGGCAAGTTCCGATATATGTATCAGACCCTCTTGTTTGGGACCCACCTCCACCATGGCTCCGAACTCAAACAGCCGCGACACCCGGCCCTCCAGAAGCTCTCCGGGTTTTAGTTCGCGCGTGATTTGCTTGATAAGAGACATGGCTTTTTTCATTCCCTCTTCACTCTCGGACGTGATAAAAACCGTACCATCCTCTTCAATGTCAATTTGCGCTCCGGTCTGCGCAATTATGTCGTTAATCACTTTTCCGCCGGGGCCAATGAGCGCCCCGATTTTTTCCGGATTTATTTTTAGCGCCTGTACCCGCGGAGCCCAAGGCGAGAGTTCGGGACGCGGTTTGGAGATCACCGATTCCATGAGGTCCAAAATTTTCATCCGCGCCGCATGCGCTTGTTTCAAGGTGTCGCGGACGATTTGGACGGTCAGTCCTTCAATTTTTACATCAAGCTGAACCGCGGTGATGCCGTCGCGTGTTCCCGCCACTTTAAAATCCATATCGCCATGGTGGTCTTCCTGTCCTTGCAGATCGGTGAGTACGCGATACTCTCCTTTTTTATTTTGCATAAGTCCCATGGCCGCGCCCGCCACCGGCTTTTTGATGGGCACTCCGCCGTCCATAAGAGCCAAAGTTGATCCGGAAACCGAGGCCATGGAAGTTGAGCCGTTGGAAGAAAGAATTTCGGAGACCAAACGGATAGTATAAGGAAATTCATCTTTTGACGGAATCATGGGAAGGAGCGCGCGTCCGGCCAGCGCCCCGTGTCCGATTTCGCGTCTGCCCGGGCCACGCATGGGCTTGGTTTCTCCTGTGGAATAGGGCGGAAAATTATAATGATGCAGAAAACGTTTTTTGGTGCGTATCTCCATGCCTTCTATGATTTGTTCATCCCCCGGAGCGCCCAGGGTCAGAGTTGAGAGCGCGTGCGTTTCGCCCCGCATAAAAAGACCGGAGCCGTGTACGCGCGGCAAAATCCCGATGGACGCTGAAAGCGGGCGAAGTTCGTCTGGTTTCCGTCCGTCGGGCCGCTCGCCTTTTTCTATAATTTTTTTATGCATGATTTCGTTAATTTCGTTCTCACACGCCATACAGGCCGTGGGGTGGTTATAGTTCTCTCCGAATTTTTCTTGGGCGCGGGCAAACCATTCGGCGTGCACCGCGTCCAGTTTTTCGCGCATAGTTGATTTATCTTTTTGATAAAGCGCCCCCTCAAATTTTTTGGAAAATTCCCCCTGCAATAATTTTTTCATTTCGGGCGGCACCTCAATCACCGGCACCTCTTTTTTCGGTTTCCCGCACTCGGCAATGATTTTCTTTTGGAATTCAATCAGTTCTCTTATGAAAGGAAAACCCCATTCTACCGCATTGCCGAATTCATCCTCGGAAATTTCATTGGCTCCGGCCTCCATCATATTTATGCGATCGCGAGTGCCTGAAATCGCCACATCTAAGTTTGCGGATTCTCGGTCGTTATAAGTCGGATTTAAAATAAAGGACTCTCCCCTTTTTCCTACGCGTACTCCGGCAACCGGTCCGTCCCATGGAATGTCGGAAATCCCCAAAGCGAGTGAAGCCCCAAGTATGGCCAAAATATCCGGATCATTTTCTCCATCCACAGAGAGTGCGGTGATGACTACCTGCACGTCATTTCGCATGCCCATACTAAAACGCGGCCGGATGGTGCGATCCACTAGGCGCATTACGAGTATGGCTTCATCAGAGGGCCTGGTTTCGCGTTTGACAGCACCAGGGTGTCTCCCAGGCGTACTAAAACCGAGCCGGAGGCCTGCTGGGCCCAGTTATTCAGTTCCACCGTGAAGGTTTTGCCCTCCAGAGTGTGGGTATATTTTTTAGTATCCACGAAATATATAGACACCAAGAATCGCAGAAAAAAAGAGTGTTTTTCTAGTGGAGTATTCACGTATTCCCGAATCCGCGGATTTGAGTATAAGTGACTACTCCAATTCTTCTTCTTTTATTCCTTGCTTCTCCTTGTGTGCGATTAAATTTTTTAAATCATCTTATCCTCATCAAGTATTTTTTTGGATTTTCGCCTAAATCTATGAAATCGTCGGCCGCTTCTTTAAGTTTTTGCGAGGCGGAGCGTCCAAAAGCCATTACTTCCACTCTCCTGCCGCGGCCCTTAAGATATTCAAGAAGCGGAATAAAATCACCGTCTCCCGATACGATAACAATCGTATCCACAATATCCGCGGTGCGCACCGCATCCACGGTCATGCCTACGTCCCAATCCCCCTTTTTTGCTCCTCCGTAAAATTCCTGCAGATCCTTTATTCTCATTTCAATGCCGATTTTCGTCAGTGCTTCAAAAAACGGTTTTTCTTCTCCGGTTTTGGTGCGAACCACATAGGCGAACGAGCGCAGAAGTTTTCTGCCGGCCACCGCATCTTTTACCACCTCGGCAAAATTCACCCGGGCGTTAAAAATATTTCGCGCCGAGTGGTACATATTCTGCACATCAATGAAGACAGCGACTCTCTGTTCTTTGTGTTTAGTTACGCTCATTTCGTTCGCTTCTTTACGAAATACGAATCCATACAAATATACGAATTCATAAATTCGTAAAAATTCGTATTTCGTAAAACTAACGCTTAAGGCCGAGTTTTTTTATCACCGCATTATACTTTCTTGTATTCGTTTCTTTCAGGTAGTCCAGGAATTTTTTGCGGCGCGCCACCATTCCTAAAAGTTCGTGGAGTTTGAATTTCTCCATGATTTTCGCCTTTTCTTTCGGGGTTAGCGCCATTAAGACGATGATATCATGAAACCAATTTTTATGCAATGTTTTGTATAATTGCAAATAAAAATTCGGTATGCTACGTTTTCCGTGGGTCATTTAAAACGGATGCAGCGTGAAAAAAATACTGATTTACGGTATCGGAGCGTATGCGGCCGGTATGGGCAGGACGCTTGAGCGAAACACTAAAAATAAAATTATTTATTGGGTACCGATAAATACTTCTGAAGACGTCAAATTATTCGTAGAACTTTCGCAAAATTCTGCCGAGGCCGTACAAAATCTGCCGCATAAGATCTCAATGCCCTCTGGCGCGGAGTATATCGCAGATATTGGAACAATTCGCGAAGCAGATATTGCGTT
>Ga0075966_148_pt1 | contig 5029 bp, 3 predicted proteins | sample RifGroA2_FD_67992 | JGI IMG/M metagenome (GOLD analysis project Ga0075966, IMG submission 67992) | Parcubacteria bacterium GW2011_GWA2_45_30
GTTTGCGAAAGATTATGATTTTTCACCACAATTTCGCGGAGCGCCAAATTCGGCCGGTTTTCATCCGCCAGCGCCTTGATACGCTCGGCCAGAAGCGCGGGATTCGGCTCTTCCAAAAAATACGGCGGCGGCAGAATTTTTCTATACGCTTCATTAGAAGTAATAATACTCAATCCGCAGGACATTGCGTCCAAAATCGCCTTATCCAGCGATCCGGTTCCGGAAGTATTCAAAAACATATCATGCTCACGCAAAATTTCCGGCAATTCCGCATACGGCCGCGGACCGTAAAAAGAAACATAAGAAGCGAGCCCTTTTTCGGCAACCATCTTTTTAAGCGCGGTAAGATATTCTTTGTCGCGCGTGAGCATGGGCCCACCCACAATAGAAAGAGACCAAGGCCTTGGCCACTTTTCTTTAAGAACCGCGCAGGCGTTAATAATTGCCTCATAATTTTTCACCGGAGCAATTCTCCCTACGGTAATCAAACGAAGTCCCTGACGATTAGAACCGATTGAATTTGTCAGGGGCGTGAAAAAATCGGTGCGAATGGCTTGGCCCACGTATAAGACTTTTTTAGACGGCAGACGGAATCCTTCGGCAGATGAAGTAAAAACACAGTCCACCATCTTCTCGGCAAATTTCAAGCGCGTGGTAACGGATTTATGCGCGTACCAGAGTCCGGTCGGACGCCGCAACGATAAAGTAAACGGGGAGGCGGCCAGCACAAATTCCGGAATTTGATGAAAAAGCACGGCATCGGACCCGGCATAGTGATGCGAGAAAAACTCCCAAAATTTCCAGATACGCCCGATACGTCCCCGGCCCTCATCTTTGCCAAAAGTAAAAACCTCCACGCCATCCGGCGGAGAGGATGATCCGCGCACTGCCGCAATCACGATAACCGAACTGCAATGTTTCTTAAATTCTTCAAACCAATAATAAAACGGCCCGAGATTTTCGTCATTTTTATCAACTTTTTGAGTGATAATGAGTAATTTCATAAATTCATATATGCCGAGCAGACTGTCTGAAAACTCGGTTTTAAACCTGTGGGGCTATTCTGAAACAATATACCCGGATGCCGCTGTGAGGTAAAAACCGAGTTTTAGGACAGCTACTTATCTACTAATTTGATTTTTCGCAAACATTCGAAAATATATAAACCTTGCACCAACCGCCGCATATGCCGCATAAAACGGCAAAATAGGAAGGCGCAAGCGCGCATTTATCGCGTATCCGGTGGTTAAACTTGCGGCCAAGAAATAACCAATCAAGACAAGAATCAATAAATCGCGCCGGCGATTATCTCGCTCCTGCAGTGACAACCAAGCGCCGCCCAAGAAAAAGAACATAACCATAATCCAAAATATGCGTCCGGCAATAAAGATAAAAAAGAACGGGTCGCGCAAAAATAGACCCGGGATCGCAGCCAAAGACCGCCTAAGCTCAAGAATTGAAATCGGCGGGCCGCCGGCTCCTCTATAAAATCCGAGATGCACCGCCAAATCATAATACGCATCATGGGTAAAAAATTGCCAGGCAGTCAGTGCATTCAGTTTCAAAAACGCGAATGGGTGCGCGAAGATCATTTTTTTTGCTTCCCCGCGGAAAAAATCCGGAAGCGCCGGATCCCGCGAATTAAGGCCGGCATCGCGGATCTTGGCCGCTAACTTTTCCTGCTCAAAATCAAGCGCTGTGCCGTTGGCCATGGCAAGCGTCCCGCCGGCGTAATTGAAATAAAGATTTTTGGCATCAACATAGGTCAAACGCATAACCCCAAATTCAGCATAATTCCTCCAGAGCCAGGGAGATACAACCGCCGTTCCCGCTGCGACAAATATTATCGCCCCGGCCAATCGCCGCCTTAGTTTTTCCTTTCCCCCCAACAGCAAAAACAAGGCGAAAATTGGCACAAGATACAAACCGATTGGCCGCACCAAGGATGCAACACCGATTAAAAATCCAGCGGCTGCCGGCATCCACCCGTGACCGCCGTTTTTCATATATGAAATGGCTACGAATAAAAAATACAACAGCAAAGAAATAAAAATAATTTCCGTCAGAAGAAAAACGCTGTGGGCGGCAAAAAACGGCTCAACGGCCAAAACCGCGGATGCTGTTCGCAAAATATATTCTGGAAAATCAAATATCTGCAAAACTTTATACGCCAATACGGGAATAATGGCTCCAAGAACTATCTGTATAAAAATTGCAAGTAAAAATCCGCCGGTCAGTATGTACGACAATGCTAAAAATAGGGGGTAGCCGGGCGTCCGATTGCCATTAGGAAGATAGGGCGGATTTTTATCCCAACTGAAACCGTTGCCCTCCGCAATATTTCTGGCAATTGTGGCATACCCTTCCGCATCGCCATAATTGAAAACAAAATCACTGCCGGAAAATATAAAACCCGTTCCGAAAAAAATAAAACGCACCGCAACGCCCAGAATAAAAACGATGGTCAGAAATTTTTTAGTATCCATAAATTTTGTGTAGCCCGTGTTCGCTGGGGGAGAGTTCTATCCATGACGATACGCTTTACCACATAACCAACCGGAGAGATTCAACTGCTATAAGTTCTACATGAAATAAGGGCCTCTCTATACAGGGCAAGATAATCCGACTTACTAATAGCTTCAAGTTTCTGCGCAGTTTTTTTAGCCGCATCGGTTATACGCATTCGTTCGCCATTATTTTTGTATAGGCCTGTGACGGCGCGCAAAAGCGCTTTTTCATCTCCGACCGATACCACGATACCGTTTTGGCCGTTTTTTATGATTTCTCCGGCCAGTCCCACATCGGTCATAACCACCGGCAAACCCGCGGCCATGGCTTCAATAGCCGTCCGGCCCCAGCCTTCATAATTTGAAGGCATAACGTAAAGATCAAATGATTTTAAAAAGGACGGCAAATCATTGCGCCATGGCTCTATGATAACATGTTTTTGTAATTTGTAATTTGTAGTTTGTAGTTTGTAGTTTTTTAAATCCGGTCCGTCGCCCACAACCACCAACAACGCGCGAGGGCAAATTTTAATAAATTCCCGCATTATTTCAATCAGCATGGAGAAATTCTTTTCCTTGTCTACAAACCGCCCCACGGCAATCATTTTAAAATCATAATCGTGGAATCGAGCGTCTATGGCCGGATCACGCTCCGCATTTACAAATTTAGATGCATCCGTAAAAATCGGCAGCACCGCAATTCTTAATCCTTGATTCCTGATCCCCGATTCAAGCAACGATTTCTTAATCCGCTCCGATACCACCCGAATGCAATCCGCTTTGGGTATTAAAAAAATTGCCAGCCAATACCGCATCCATTCTTTCCAGGATGCGCGACGATACCAAGGACTAAAAAAATCAGTATGAATCTGAATCCTAAGAGGAATATGTAAATACCGCGAGATAAACCAGGCAGCCAGCCCGGATTCGGCCGGATCCTGCGCATCAATGATGTCAATTCTTTGCTCACGCGCGATTTTTTTTCCAAGCGATATCGCACCCAAAAGCCACCCGAATTTGTATCTGAAATTTATGGGCCAAAGATACAAAAAATCTGGGGATCATTTCCAATAACCAATACTTTCATAGAAGAATCCCGTTAGAGATTTATATAAAAAGATGTAATTTTATAACGATATATCTTTATAGACATAAACCGTCCAAAGTTTTATACCGAAGTTACATCTCTAACGGGATGAATTTCAATGATAATAATCAAGCTTCTCCGTCCTAACTTTTTTTTAAATAGTTTCCCAAGAGCCAGGAACTGGATTGTATTTTCCCGCCCGCACCCACATTAAACTCCATCCGGCAATTTATTTTCCGGCAAACCGAGAATTCCGGGATATTATCTCGGGTCCTGTCCCCGCCATTGGAAAAAATATGCGGATGGATTCTTTCAAGTTCCGCGCAGACACTCATATCGTCTGGATCGGGCGGATGAGAAGTTAAAACAACTTCGTCTACGTCAGTGAGTGCTGAAATTATTTCTTTTCGTTCATCCTCGGGCATGAAAATCCGGCCCTTTTTCTTGCGTAGCCAATTGTCATTATTTAAAATTACGACAAGCTTGTCGCCGAGTTTTTTTGCCTCTTTAAACAACCGGACGTGCCCGACATGTACCGGGTCAAATCCGCCGCTGACTGCAACTATAATTTTATTTTCCATATTATTCTTTTAAATTTATTGTTAATTAAAATTACCTATTTTACGATTTCTTTAAATATATTCATCCATTCCTGCGCGGCATCTTCCCAGGAATGAACAATATGCATCTTTCTCAATTTTTCTTTTTGCGCCGCCCTATTTTTTTCATCCATCAGCCATTTCAATTTCGGAACGAGTTCTTCGTCATTTAACGGATCAACCCAAAATGAGTTATCCGCAATATATTCAGTATAACCGGAATTTTTAGTAAAAAGAAACGGCGTGCCGCGCGAATATGCTTCAGCAATAACATTTGGCCCCACATCGGAAAACGACGGCAGGACGAGAAAAGAAGCTTCGGACATTTCTCGCAAAATATCATCGTGACGCGCCGGCGGCGCAAAAGTAATACCCGGAAAGCCGTTTTCTTTCACAAACTTTTCAACCTGATTTTTCTCCGGTCCGTTTCCAATCAATTTAAGTTCATATTCACCCGCATTTGCGGCAGAAAACGCGCGGATAAGGCGATATAGATTTTTTAGGTAAAGCATCCTGCCGGCCCATAACACCACTTTTTTAACTGGTAGCTGGTAGCCGGTAACCGGTAGCTTGTTCGCAGATGGCCAAACATTGCGGATAATAATGGTCTTTTGGCGATCAACTCCAAACGCCTGAATAATCATTTCACGGCGCCACTTAGATGAAAACACCAAGCGGTCCGCGCGGCGCATAACCCAGCCGACTACAGCGCGTATAATACGTTCTTTACGAGTGAGTGCCTGAAAATTTGCATAAAAATTAGGCAGTGTTACTTCACCTCTCGTTCTTTCCATAAAACTCTCCCACAAAAAATCGCCCTCTACGCGCAACACAAA
>Ga0075966_135_pt2 | contig 1864 bp, 1 predicted proteins | sample RifGroA2_FD_67992 | JGI IMG/M metagenome (GOLD analysis project Ga0075966, IMG submission 67992) | Parcubacteria bacterium GW2011_GWA2_45_30
ACCGCGTTCGTTCCTCCGGGACCGCGCGAAACATATAGTACCCCCGGCTGTCCGGAGAGACGCCCGTAAACATCCGCGGCAAATCCGGCGCCGCGTTCATCGCGCATGGTTATGAATTTAATCTTGCTTTTGGAGAGCGCCCGAAAAAACGGGGTGGCGTCTCCGGGAAGCCCGAATATATGAGAAACGCCATAACGCTCCAAAATTTTTACCAGAAGTTCTGCTCCTTTCATCCCGTTAGAAGCCAACCGCGATCAATTGATGCGGTTGGCTGTGTTTACGACTTGTATTTAATTGGTGGTTCATAAAGATTTTCATATATTGATGTGCGATCGCGGCTTCTAACGGGATTCATAGAATGAAATATGTTAAACACTCGGTGTTTAACATATTATCCAAAGGCTTTGCGGTATAACTCGTGAAAACCTTTGAATTGGCGGATTCCTTTAATGAGTATTTTTAGTTCTTCTTCGGAAACATCGGCCGCAACTTCATCTATGGTTTTACAAAAATCTCCGTAAAAGCTAAAAGTATTTTTTGACAGCTCTACATCATGCAAACGCCATACGCTTTTATTATGTAAAAGATAATACAGCGAAATATAACTTCTGGTCACGAAAAGCCCGAAAACCGGATTAATTATATTATGGTCGCGCAGGGCGACTTGCTGACGAATAAGAAAATGCCTATTGGCATAATTCAACCCCCGCAACAAAAAATCAAGCATGCTGGAACGCTGAGAAACTACGGCCCGGCCGTTAAGAACCGGACGCCTCCATTTGGTATCAACAATGGTGGCCAGATCCGCCCAATATCCCAGATCAAGCGCCACATAGGGCTGAGTGCCGCTGCGCATTTCATACTTATGCCCCAATTCATAAAGCGTTTTCCAGGTAATTCTTAAATGAGCCAGAGAGGCTGATTCAAAAAATTTTTTTATATCAATGAAATAATAGCGATCCGCCATGACAATGAACGGCCTCAACTTTTCACTGGCGCGGTATTTCATGACATAGAAATAAAATTGATGAGTTGCCGGTTTCTCGTCAAATTGGGAACATTCATAAAAAATAGGGCCATATCGTTCGGAAATTATCGCGTTTTCCCCCAATTGCTCTTCGGTCCAGGCCAGCGCTTTTTGTAAAAGAGGCGAAAGATTTTTAATAATAAGGCCAACCAACTGAAGCATATCGGAAAAGGAAAAACTCTCGCTTATAAAATGGAATATAGCATTTTCCGGAAACGGCTCGGCGTTTTTGGCCGCAATTAGCGCCTCGCGATGAGCCCGGGCACACTCTCCCAGCGCGGCCAAGGTCTTTTGATAACTCCGGATAAGATCTTGAGCGTTGGGCATGATTGGATTATAGAGAAATAAGCGCCGCGACCTCTCACAATCAATAAATCGTTCCAAAAACCGAATGGGGTGGAGCGTTTCCACAAATGGATACCGAAAACAAAACCACCAATACTGTTTTCGGTACTCGCGCTCCAAATCATTGGCCAGCTTACGCAAGTCCTCCAGCGCCCAACGGGTATTATCTAAATCCAGTCCCTCGGCGGCAAAAAGAGGATCGGTTAGGGTCAGGTTATAAAATTTTTGCAGGGGTTCCGGTATCACACGGTTCATCATACTAAATACATCCCCACCGCACAAGAAAAAGTTGATTGACAACGACGAACATTAATCCATCATAGAAGATATGCCAATACTTTCATGGAAAAATACAAAGAATCCGCATACGTTCCGTTGCTTGGCTACGGGGATTTTTGTCGTGTGGGCCGGGGCGCTGGTTGCCATCACTTTTATCTATCCGCAACCGGTTGTAATCACGGATGAAAATCTTGAAAAATTCAGGGAAATCAC